>OCVV012886387.1_pt1 | contig 30043 bp, 28 predicted proteins | sample 1539721 | NCBI WGS metagenome assembly OCVV01 (sample SAMN02144230, study PRJEB22623) | gut metagenome | biome: sheep rumen | host: Ovis aries | place: New Zealand | reverse complement strand
TAAAATCAATATATTCACTATTTAAATGATAAACTAAAGATAATTCTTTTAATAACAGTTCTAATTTATCACTATTATTCATAATACCACCTTAATAATATTATATCATTTTATCTCATAAAATATATTTTTTGTGTTAAAATATTATTGAAGGTGTAAATATGAAAAAAATTCTTATTTCTATAATTATTTGTTTATTATTAGTGGGATGTGGTAATAGTAGTCAAAAACAAAAAGTTACTATTCACAATTTACCAAATACTAATAGAGATCAAATTGCTACAATTTTAGAAAGTGGTAATTACGTTATTGTTGATGTAAGAAATCCAGATGAATATAGTGAATCACATATAAAAGGAGCAGTTAATATTCCAGTTGACGCTATAGATGAAAGTGTTAGATTAGATAAAGATAAGAGAATACTTGTATACTGTAAAAGTGGTAAAAGAAGTTCACAAGCGTTTAATAAATTAACTGAACTTGGTTATAATGTATATGATATGGGTGCTATGAATGATATTGATTATTTAGGTATAGAATAATGGAGGGTATATGCTAGTAAGTAATAGTTGGAAAGATTATGAGTGTATAGATGCTGGTAATGGTGAAAAATTAGAAAGATGGAAAGATATCATTTTAAGAAGACCTGATCCATGGGCACTATGGACACATAAAGATGAAGGATATTGGAATAACTATCATGCTATATATCATAGAAATGATAAAGGTGGTGGTTATTGGGAAAATAAAAGAAAGTTTCCAGAGTTTTGGACTATTAATTATAAAGATTTAACTTTTAAAGTTAGTCCAACAGGATTTAAACATACAGGTTTATTTCCAGAACAAGCTGCTAATTGGGATTTTATTATAGATAAGATTCAAAATGCAGGTAGACCAATCAAAGTATTAAATCTTTTTGCCTATACTGGAGGAGCAACTATGGCAGCATCTTATGCAGGAGCATATGAAGTTGTTCATGTAGATGCTTCTCAAGGAATGAATGAATGGGCAAAAGAAAATGCTAAACTATCTCATTTAGAAAATAATAAAATTAGATATATTTGTGATGATTGCTTAAAGTTTGTTCAAAGAGAAATTAGAAGAGGTAATAAATATGATGCTATCATAATGGATCCTCCTACATATGGAAGAGGTCCATCCAAAGAATTATGGAAATTTGAAGATAGCTTAAATATATTAATTGAATCTTGTTTAGAAATATTAACAGATAAACCATTATTTTTATTGATTAGTTCATATACTAAAGGTATTACGCCTGAAATACTTAAGAATGTATTAAATACAAGTATTAAGGAAAAATTACCAAATGGTACTATTACAACAGACGAAATAGGTTTAAATATTACAAAATCTAATTTGATACTTCCATGTGGTGTATATGGTAGATGGGAATGTAAGTAATGAAATCTAAGGATAAGTTTGAAATATTATTTATTTGTTTATTAATATTAATAGGTGGAGGATTAGTATATATTTTCTTTGCTGATTTAGATGATGACTTTTTTCCAAATATTGTTAAAAACTTACATAGTAATTCTGATTATCAAATAATTGATAAAATAGAAGAATGTAGTGATGGATATGAAGAAATATATAGAGACACTGATAACATCTATTATTTTGAATGCAATAAAATAAATTTCATATACTTAGAATGGGAAGATGGAACAATAACATCTATGAAAGAAGAATTAAATAGTGGAAATGTTTCAATGGATTCTCTTTTAGAACATGGATTAAAATGTTCTAAAAAGAGTATTATTGAAGAGAATACTACTATAGTAGAGGATGAAAATGCTACAGAAAATAAAACAGATGAAGATTAATATTTTATATGAAGATAATCACTTATTAGTAGTTGAAAAGCCAATAAATGTACCAGTTCAAGAAGATAGTAGTAAAGATAAAGATTTGCTTACAATGCTTAAAGAATATATTAAAGAAGAATATAATAAACCAGGTAATGTATACTTGGGATTAGTTCATAGACTTGATAGACCTGTATCTGGTATAATGGTTTTTGCTAAGACTAGTAAAGCTGCTTCAAGATTATCTAATCAAGTAAGAGAAAATAAGTTTATTAAAATATATAATGCTGTTGTTATGAATAAAATAGATGATAATGGTAAATTAGTTGATCACTTGTTAAAGGATACTAAAAAGAATATTGTTAAAGTTGATAAGAATGGTAAACTATGTATTTTAAATTATAAAAAATTAGATTTTAAAGATAATATGTCTTTAGTAGAAATAAAATTAGAGACAGGTAGATCTCATCAAATAAGAGTTCAAATGTCACATAATGGTAATCCATTATATGGAGATCAAAAATATAACAAAAATGCTAAAGTTGGTGAACAATTAGCTTTATTTGCTAAAAGATTAGAATTTGATCATCCAACTACAAAAGAGCATTTAATATTTGAATTACCATTACCTGATAGAGAACCATTTAAAAAGTTTAAATAGGAGTTGTTATGAAAGAAGAATTCGTTAATGATACTAATTATCTAGACCAACACTTTTTAGTAGATAAAAGTGTTATGAATGCATTTTTAGATGCATGTAATTTAGGTATTAAAGATATTGTAGTAGAAATAGGTCCTGGAAAAGGAGATTTAAGTGATACAATAGCAAGACGTGCTAAACATTTAACATGTATCGAAATAGATAGAAATTTAGAACCATTTATAAATGTTTTAAAAGATAGGCATTCAAATGTAGATGTTATATATGGAAATGCTCTTAATGTATTTATACCAGATTGCAATAAAATTATTTCAGCACTTCCTTATTCTATAACTGAACCTTTTATTGAAAAATTATTAAGATGTAATTTTGATGAATCTTATTTAATAGTAGGAAAACGTTTTGCAGATGCAGTAGTTGAAAATAAAATAGAAAAACTATCATTATTAACTAATTCATTCTTTAAAGTGGAAAAAATATTTGATATAGAACCAAGTGCTTTTGATCCACAACCAAGAGTAATGTCATCAATGATAAAACTTACCCCTATGCTTAGAAGTGAACTTAAAAATAATTTTAAAAAGTTTGTTTTTAGAGAAATGTTCTTTAAAAGAGATAGAAAACTTAAAAATAATTTAATGGAATCATTAATAGAGTTTGCTAAAGTACATGGTCAAAAATTAACAAAGAAAGAAAGTAAAAAAATAGTAGAAGAATATAATATTGATAAAGATACATTAAATAAAAAAATGGAAAACTTATCAAATGAAGAATTTAAAGTTGTTTATGATTCCTTGAAATAATAGGAAAATATGCTATAATATTGTCGAAAGGTGATATTATGTGTATATATAAACAAACAGTAATTATTTATACAAGTAATATCACACTTGCTTAGATCCTTTAAAAAGATGTAACAAGTGTGAATTTTTTTGCATGTAACAATTTAAAGGAGAAATAATTATGATAGAAATAAGTTTAAATAAAATAAATAAAAACTATGGTTTTAATAGTGTTTTAAAAGATTTATCTTTTGATATAAAAACAAATGAGAAAGTAGCTATAATAGGGACAAATGGGTGTGGTAAAACAACAACACTTAATTTAATTATGGGTAAAGAAATACCTGATAGTGGAACAATAAATATAAGGAAAGAATCTACTATTGGTTATTTAGAACAAATACCATCTTTAGAAAAAGAAGATGTTCTTGCTAATGAAGTATATTTAAGAGGAGTATCTCATTTATTAGAACTTGATAATGAAATAAAAGATTTTGTACAAAAAATGTCTTCTAGTGATAAAGATATCAAGAAGCTAGATAGGTTACAAGAAGAATTTAGAATATTAGGTGGATATACATTAAATGAAAAGATTGAAAAAATTAAACATGGTTTTAAACTAACAAATGAGGTTTTAAATACAAAATATAATAATCTTAGCGGCGGAGAGAAAACTATTGTAAATTTGGCATCTTTAATACTTTCAAATCCAGATATATTACTATTAGATGAACCAACTAATCATTTAGATGTAGATACTTTAGAATGGTTTGAAGAATATTTAAAAAATTATAATGGGTGTGTATTAATAGTTAGCCATGATAGATATTTCTTAGATAATGTAGTTAATAAAATAATATGTATTGAACATGGTAAAGAAGATATATATTTTGGAAATTATTCATATTATATGGAAGAATCTGAAAAAAGGTTATTATTAGAATTTAAGAATTATAATAATCAACAAAAAGAAATAAAGGCTATTAAAGAAGCAATTATTAGATATAAAGAATGGGGTGCGAAAGCAGATAATCCAATATTCTTTAGAAGAGCACATGCTTTAGAAAAAAGATTAGAAAGAATGGATATGTTAGAAAAACCTCAAGTTAAAAAAGATCTTAATCTTAATTTAACTACTTCTACTAGAAGTGCTAATCATGTATTAACAATAGACAATTTAAATCTTAGTGTTGACAATAAAGAACTATTAGTAAAATCAAGTATGAGTATTTACTATAAAGATAGAGTTTGTTTGATGGGTAAAAATGGTACTGGCAAAACAACTTTGATTAAAAATATAATAAATAATACACATGAAAATATTAAAATAGGTGTAAATGTCAAAATTGGGTATCTTCCACAAGAAATTAGATTTGACAATGATGAGTTGACAATTTACGATTATGTAAGATCTTTCTTTGTAGGTAGTGAAAGTGAATTAAGAAGTAAATTACATAGATTCTATTTTAGTGATGAATCTATTTACAAAAAGTTGAAAAATATAAGTGGTGGAGAAAAAGTAAGAATTAAATTACTTGAATTAATTTTACAGAATGCTAATTTTCTAATTCTTGATGAACCAACAAATCATATTGACATTGACACAAAAGAAATATTAGAAGAATCACTTCTTGACTATGATGGCACTATATTATTTATTTCACATGATAGATATTTTATTAATAAGATTGCTACTAAAATAGTTAGAATTGAGAATAAGAAATTAGTTTCATATGATGGAAACTATGATAGCATTAAAAATAAAAGTGTAAATATACCAGTTATTTCAAAAGAAACGAAAAAAGTAACTATAAATGGTAGCAATAGAATAAAAGAATTTATAAAAGATGCTACTAGTATTGAAGAAATAACTATTGGATGTAATTCTAAAGTTTATAAAATTAGAAAGAAAAGTAAAATCTTTTATTTAAAAGAAGCTAATCATTTAAGTAAAGAATCAATAGCATTAGATTATTTACAAGGAAAAATAAGTGTGCCTGAAAAGATATTTTATGAAAAATATAATGGAAAATCTTTTATTCTAACTAAAGAAGTTAGAGGAACAATGTTATGTGATGACTATTTTGAAGAACATCCTCTTGAAGGAATAGATATTATAGTTGAAGCATTTAATGCTTTATATAATATTGATTATTCAGATTGTTTAATTGATGAAACTATTGATACTAAAATAAAAGAAATAGAAAGTAGATTTAGTTCAATAAAAGATAGTGATATAAATGTAGATATTCTTAGAAGATTTCATAATAAAGAGTGCATTTTAAAATATTTAAAGGGTAATAAGCCAAAACAAATAATTGGATTTACTCATGGTGATATGTCTTTACCAAATATATTTGCACTTAATGGACATTTTAGTGGATTAATTGATGTAGGAAATGCTGGTTTAAGTGATATATATTTTGATTTAGTTATTTGTGAAATATCTATTGAAAGAAACTATGGTAAAGAATATATAGATGTTTTTTATGATAAACTTGGTATTGAAAAAGATGAATTTAAAAGTGATTATTATAGAATACTCATGAGTTTATAAAAAAAGAAGTAATTTAGTTACTTCTTTTTAATTTTAGTTTTTTCTTTTAACCAATTTTTACCATCTATTATTCTTGCTACTAACATTGATGAAGCAGAGTCACCAACCACATTTAACATAGTAGCAGGTGGATCTATAATAGTTGCTATTATTGTTAACATTCCTATACATGAAGCAGGGAATCCTAACATAGATATAATTAAGGCCTCTGAAATAGTACCACCACCAATAGGAACAGCTGTAACAAGTAATGTTGCTAAAAGAGCAATTCCTAATATTTTTAATGTGCTAATATCACTTCCAAATAAGTTAACTAAGAACATTATTTTAAATACACTTCCTATGATTGAACCATCTTTATGAAAACTTGTTCCTAGTGGAATAGTTGTATCAGCTATCTCTTCAGGAACTCCAATATTTTTTGCACATGAAGTGTTTACTGGAATAGATGCGGCAGATGAGCATGTTGCGATTGAAGTAAGTGTAGCTGGTAAAATGTTTTTCCAATAAGAAGTAAAACCTTTTCTTCCAGCAGCAATATATGCATATAATGAATAGAACATAAAGTAGAATAAAACTGCAACTACTGTGTAAATAATAAATGTTTTTCCATAACCTAATGCAATTTCACCACCAAATGTTCCAACTAAAGTAGCAAAATAACATCCAAGTCCTATAGGAGCATAATACATAATTATTTTAATAAATGATTGAACAGTATGATTTGCACTTTCTAATACTTCTAAGAATTTATCTGATTTTCCTTTAGAAATATTAATGCTAATACCAATTAGTATTGAAAATACAATACAAGCAATCATATTATCTCTTGTTAATACTTTTGAAAAATCATTTACGCTAATTGCTTCAACTGTTCTTTCTAAAAAATTAACACTTGTGCTTTCTTCAGCAACTTCTTCTTTTAATACTTCTTTTATTGTATTGCTATCACTGATTTTTACTAAATTAAACATCTTAGTAGTTCCAATTCCTACTAAACAGCTTATAACTGATGTTACTAGGAATACAGCAATAATAGCAGCAAGTATTTTTCCAATCCTTTTTGGTTCTTTCATTTTACCTATTGAAGTAGATATTGTTAAAAATATTAAAGGTATAATAATCACTAATAATAGATTTAAGAATAAATCTCCAAATGGACTTAAGACTTTTGTTTTTTCACCAAATATAAGTCCTACAATAGTACCAACAATAATAGAACCAAGTAGTATTAATGTTGATTTATAATTTTTGATAAAATTCTTCATTTTTATCTCCTCCTATATTCATTATCAATAAATATATTTAAAAAGTCTATATTTCATACTCCACAACAAATCCACATTTTTTGTTGATAAATAACTAAAAACACTTATAATATTCATATAGGAGATTTATATGAAATTATATCGAGTATGTAAAGAAAAAGAAGGGGAGATAATCTTAAATACTGGAGATTTTTCTACATTAGGTAGTAATTTTTATAGAAGATTTAAAAATGATTTTAATTATGAGCCTGATAAAAAATATTTACATTTTTTTAGAAACTTCGGAGATATACATTATTTAAATCTATGTGAAGGATATTATATATGCGAATATGATATTCCTGATGAATTATTAGGAAATCCAAGTCATGGATATTATATGGATTTTGTTAGTTTTGAAAGACCAGATGAAGTAGAAGAATATGTTATTGAATCAAAAAATATTAGATTTGAATATTTAATAGAAATGTATAGAATACTTGAATATATTGATTATGAAGATTATGTATATAATGGTTATGCACCTATGATAGAAAGAGTATATAAAAAAGATAGTGAGTTAAAACATGAAAAAAAATTATATTAAAATGAATGATGGAAATTATTTATCATTAGGAAATGTTATTAATACAATAAAGAAAGTTTCTAATAACAATAGTGCTATGCAAACTGAAATATTTTGTAGTATTTTTGGTGTGAATAATGTTGGAACAACAACTATTAATAATTATTGTATTGGTATTAGAGCTATTGGTTTAGAATATAAAGAGTTATTCAAAAATAAATATGATAATGATGATTTATTAGATAATGTTAAATCAATAATTAATATTCTTGAAGATAAGATTTATGAAGAAGATATTAACAATTGCAATAAATTTATAACAGTTATAGACGAGTTATTAACAATTGTAGATAATGATCCACATATAACTAGAGATAGATTTATTAAAGAAGATAATTATCATACATTTATTGAACTACTATATTATGCAATACTTGAGAATAAACAACCTATATATAAACAAGATATTAACATTAAATATAATAAAGATGAATTAGAAGATTATATGAAAGTTAAATTATATATGGGACATAGTCATATAAGTGATTTAATAGAACTTGCTAATAAAAATAATATGTATGCTTGTGCTGAACTTGGTAGTATGGAATATGATGGATTGATAAGAGGAAAACCAAATTATGAAAAATCATATGAATATTATTTAAAAGCTGCTAATAAAAATCATCCTAAAGGATGTTGGATGGTTGCTAATCTTATATTTAATAAAAGAGTTAAATATGATTTTGATACAATGTGGAAATATTTAAATAAATCTATAGATTTGGGTAGTTCAGCTGGTTATAACACACTAGGACTTTGTTATAAAAAAGGAATTAATCCTGAAAACAAAATAGATTTAGATAAAGCAAAGTATTATTTTGAAATATCTAGTGAACTTGGTAATGCTTTTGCTTTTAATAATATTGGTAAATTATATGAAGAAGAAGGCAATATAGAAGAAGCAATTAAATATTATAAAACAAGTGCAGATATGGGTAATGGATGGGCTTTAAATAAAGTAGGAGAGTATTATAGAACAGTAGAAAAAGATTTAGATAAAGCATATATTTATTATAAAAAAGCTACTGAAGCACCTATAAATGAAAGAAGTTCATTTGCAGAAAAGAATTTAGAACAATATTATAATTAATATTGTTTTAATTTGATTTGAAAAATAGAATGATTTATTTTAAAAACACTTTTAATTAAAGTGTTTTTTTATTATAATGATAATAGAGGTGTAATATGAATAAAATAAAAGACTTTATAAGTGGAAATTATAAAATCATAGTACCTTGTTTAATAGGACTTATACTTTTTGTAGGTATATTTGTTAATATAAGAGGTACTTTATCTAATTTGGAGGAAAAATCAAATAGAATTAATCTTACATCTAATAGTACAGACTTTTATGAAAATGAAGAAGGAAGTTGGTTATTAGGAAAATATGCATACTTAAACGGCCCAAATAAGTTAATAGTTCAATATAGTCTAGAAGCTAATAGTGGAGTATTAAATAAAGACGAAGATGTATTATTTGTTATTAATAATTCTAGAACGGCTCATTGTTCTTCAAATATTGATAATGAAGATGCCGAATTATATTCACAAGGCAATATAGATGAAAAATATGACGGTTGTTCTTTTAGGGTATATTATGATATATATAGTGCTTCACAGAATCTATTACTTAGAAAAGAAAATAGTAGAGTTGCAATAATGTCATATAGTGATGAATATCAGATGTTAACAAATCTAACTAATGAAACAGAAGTAATAAACACTGTATTTGATAATTATGATAGGGCAGTTAATAAATATACAAATTATTATAAAGCTTTAGAAGGAATTAATGAATTCTTAAAAAACTATACTTTTTCTAATGATAGGGAATTAAGAATTATTTTATCTGTTGGAGATGTATCAATAGGTAAAAAGTCTGAAGAAGAAGCTCTATTTAAAGAAATTAAACAAAAATATCCTAATGTTACAATTTATGCAGTACATAATTTTATTGATTATGATAATTCAAAATTAGAAAGAATAAAGAAAATAAGCGACTACATATATAGTTATGGAACAAATGATAATTTATATGATAATAAATTAAGAGAAAAAAGCAATACTGAACCAATTCCAAAGGTTAAAAAATTAGACCAACTAGGTTCTTTCTATAGTTCAAGTATATTTGAACAACTTGTTCAAGATAAACCATTTTCTTTATTGAGAGTAGTAGATAATTATAATAGCGAATATTTTAACTTTAATGATTTTAAAATAATATATAATAATGCAGGAAATGTTGAATATAATAAAAATAATAATTCATTAACTTGGACAATTGATGGTGAAATAATAAAAAATTATACAGCAGGGTTAATAGTTGAATTAAGCGTTAATAATAATGAAAAAACTAATAAGTTAATCCCTGTTAATAACAATATTAATGTAAAATCTAAATTCGAAGGTAAATCAGAAGAAAATATAGATGTACCAGCAACTCCATATGTTAATTTCTATAACAAAGTAATAATTGATAAATATGCTGATTGTGATTACAGTAATATAGAAGATGAATACTATTATAAAGTTGGAGATCAAGTAGATTTATCTAACTTAAAAATGACTTGTGATGGTTATGAATTTGAGGGATGGAATATAGAACATAGATGTGGATCTCTTAAATTTAACAATCTAATAACTATGTCACAAAATAGTAAAGGTATAGTTAATACTATAGTTTTTGATGCGGGAAATAGTTATTACTGTCAAGATACACCAATTATTGATAATAGATTTGTGATGCCTGGAGATGATATTTATATATATCCTAAGTTAAGTAAGATAACTATACATAAATCAGTAGGAGTAGGAGAGGATGGTGGTCTAGAATGATATTAAATAAGAAAACAAGTATATATTTAATATTAATTTCTATATTAATACCTCTAATTACAGTAATTATTTCAGGATATTCTTTTTCCCTTCAAATAACAGACGATTATGGTGTGATGAGCCCTGGTGTAGAATATAATTATGTAATAGTTATTAAAAATGAAGGATTTTCAAATGCGACAAGCAATATAATTAGTGTTAAGGATAAACTACCTGAAGGATTAGAGTTCATTGGATTTGATAATGACCAAGACACTTGGTCTAAATCTCCTTGGTGCAGTTCGGGTAGAATCGTTAATGGTTCTTCTGGATTAAAATACGATGAAAATACTAGAACAGTTTCTTTTAAAGTTTCAAATTTAGAAGATGGATGTAATATCAGTGTTGCTTTGAAAGTTAGAGCATTAGATACAACTACAAGAGTAGATATGTATAATACAGCAAAAGCAACTGTTAATGGTAAAAATATTGATTCTAATATTGTATATAGTTATATTGGACCAGAATCATCTGAAAGATATAAAGTCACATATAATATTGTAGGATTAGATGAAAATAAAACTGCAGTAGCAACACCAGTAGAAAAAGAATATACTGTTGGCCAAACAGTTGGAACAGAGCTTCCTAGTGAAATAGATGGTTATATATTTAGTGGTTTTACTTCTAGCGATGTAACAATTAGTAACGATAAGTTTGTAATGCCAAATAAAAATGTTACAATTACTGGAACATATGTATCATCAAATGAAACAAAACATAAATTGAAATTTGCTATATCAGATAGTAGTATTAAAGATATTATTTTACCAAAAGATAAAGAATTTAAAACTGGTGAAACACTTAATACGTTTGACATCGTGTATAGATATTGCAAGGAATATAACCCTCAACAATATTACTATGATGTTGTCTTAAGATTTGGAGATTATATTCTAGTAGATTATAATTTACCAAGTGATGTTGAAGTGGATGAGTCAGGATATTTTCAAATGCCTGATAATGATACTACACTTACATTAGTATTTGAAAAAACACCAAATATGATAACATATAGATTTGAGGGAGATATTGTTCCTAAAACAGCTGAAATGCCAAAAAGTACAGCTAATCCATCAGAAGCAGTAAAACATCAAATTGATGAAGAATTTTTGAATTATGTGTCAAACGGATATAATTATTATGGTTATTCAATTCATAATGTTGGAGATACAGTTAAATTAAAAAATGATTATAAATCTACAACATGTATTGATAAATCTGACAATAATAAAGAAGTTAAATGTAGATTTATTGGTTGGTATCAAAATGATGAGTTTGTAATGCCTGGATATAATTTAGATGTATTTGGAAAATGGATGAAAATAAATGATACATTTGCACCTGAAATGAATCTTGTGGTATTAAATCCTAAAGAAAAATATGAAAAAGGTGATGTTGTTGAGTTTAAGACAACTATTAAGAATACTGCAAGTGTTGATATTAAGAATTTAGTTATTAATAACAACTTTAAAGAACAAACAATTAAAGAAGGCAATGGATATAGAATTAATGGAGATCAAATAATTATTGATGAAATTAAAGCTAATTCTGCTATAGAAATATTCTCTAACTTCTTAGTTGGTGAAAATATTGATAAAACATTTACTAATCAATTACAACTTATAGCAGCAGATGCACCAGCAGGATATTATCTTGAAAATGATGAATATATTGTTGAAACAGAATTTGATACTCAAAAAGTTGGTGGAGAAGAAGTTATTGAACCAGTTAATGAAACTGAGGAAAATAAAACTATAATTGATGAACAAACAACTCCTAAGACAGGTGATGAAGTTTATATCTATATCATCGGAGCAATAATATCATTATTATTAATCGTTGGATTAGTATTTGTATTAGTTAAAAATAAAAAGAAATCTGAATAGATTTCTTTTTTAGTTTACACAATTTTTGTTTCTTTTGTATGTTTGCTTGTTTATTATAAAAATTTTTTTATATAATAGGTATAATAGGTGAGGAAATATATTATGAAGAAAGGATTTGATAATAAGAAGTACGTAAAAGTACAAAGTCAAAAAATTAGAGAAAGATTCAAATTATTTGACAAATTATATTTAGAAGTAGGGGGAAAGTTATTTGATGACTCGCATGCTGCGAGGGTTTTACCAGGGTTTGAAAGTGATGCTAAAATAAACATGTTTAAGGAACTTAAAGATGATTTAGAAATCATTTATTGTATTAATGCTGGTGATATAGAAAAAAATAAAACTAGGGCAGAATATGGTATTACATATGATACTGAGATTATTAAATTATTAAATAAATCTAGAAAGATGGGATTCAGTGTTAATAGTGTTGTAATAACTCTATATAAGAATCAACCTAGTGTAGATAAATTTATAAATAAATTAAATAGGAATAATATTAAAACATATATACATACTTTTACTAAAGGATATCCTACTGATGTAGATACAATTGTTAGTGATGAAGGATATGGGGCTAATCCATATATAGAAACAACTAAACCATTAATACTTGTTAATGCACCAGGACCAGGTAGTGGTAAATTAGCAACTAGTTTATCACAGATTTATCATGAACATAAAAGAGGTGTTAATGCAGGATATGCTAAGTTTGAAACATTTCCTGTTTGGGACTTACCATTAAAACATCCAGTTAACCTTGCATATGAGGCTGCTACAGCTGATTTAAAAGATGTTAATATGATTGATCCATTTCATTTAGAAAAGTATAAAAAAACGGCTGTAAATTATAATAGAGATATTGAAGTATTTCCAGTTTTAAAAACAATTTTAAAAAAGGTTACTGGAAAAGATATTTATTTTTCTCCAACTGATATGGGAGTTAACGTAATAGGTTCTTGTATTACAGATGATGAAATAGTTTGCGAAGCAGCTAAAAAAGAAATAGTTAGACGTTATTATCAAGCAACTAATGAATATAAATTAGGTACTGGTGATGAAGAAGCATATAAGAAGATTAAACTTCTTATGAATGAACTTAATATTGATGAAAATTACTTAGATGTTATAGAACCAGCTCTTTTAAAAAGAGATAAGGAAGGTGTGCCAGTTATATCAATGAAAGTAGGTAAGAAAATACTTACTGGTAAACAAACTGATTTATTAACACCTGCTGGATCATTAATATTAAATGCTATTAAGGAATTAACTAAGATACCTGATAAAATTAATTTATTAAGTCCTAATGTGTTAGACCCAATGTTGAAATTAAAAGAAGAACTTGGTAGTGGAAATAGATTAACTTTACCTGAAATATTAACTGCATTATCTATCTGTTCTACTACTAATCCTATTATTGAAAAAGCATTATCTAATTTAAAAAAATTAAATGGATGTGAAGCACATGCTACATATATAGTTGATAATGGTGATAAAAAGACTCTTAAGAGTCTAAAAATTAATTTATCATGTGAACCAGAATATATGTTAAGTGATGATGCTAATTTAGATTAATAAAAAAAGTAGATTTAAATCTACTTTTTATTTGAAAAAACTAAACATATTTTTTGATACAAAGAATATAAATACAAGAGCAGCTATAAAAATAATAGCAAATATAACTAATAGTACTGAGAAAGTTTTCTTTGTAAAATCAAAATGATTAGCAACCATATTATTTTGTTTTTCTAATATGTCATTTGTTATTTCTTTTGTTTTAATATCAGCTTCTCTTTCTCTAAAATCATATTCTTTTTCTTTATTTTGATTATCTTTTAATTCTTTATATTCTTTATTTTTTGAGAAAGATGCTCCGCAATTAGGACATCTTTTATCTTTTTCTAAATTAATAGCTGTACCACAATGTTCACATGTAATCATATTATTCACCAAATCCTTTTACAAAGTTTTTATATTCGTTACCTCTATCTTCAAAACATTTATATTGATCCCAAGAAGCACATGCTGGACTTAGCAATACTACATCACCAGGTCTTGCATTTTCATATGCATTATCTGTTGCTTCTTTAAGTGTTTCAAATGAATTGCATGGTATATTTAAATTATCACACCATTCTTTAATTCTTTTACTTGTTTGTCCTAGTGAAACAACTAGTTTAACATTACTCATATAGTCTTTTAAACCATCAAATGAGTGTCCTCTATCTAAACCACCTAATATTAGTATAGTTGGTTTTTTAAATGCAGATAATGCTATTTGTGTTGATGTAACATTAGTAGCTTTTGAATCGTTATAAAAATCTATTCCATTTAATGATCTTACAAATTCTATTCTATGTTCTACACCGCTAAATTCTTTTATAACATCACACATTATATCATTTGAGATACCTAACTCTTTACATACCATTATTGCACACATTATGTTCTCATAATTATGTTTTCCTTGTAGTTTGATATCTTTAGTATCTATTATTTTTTCTCCATAGTAGTATATAGCATCATTTTCTAAGTAAGCACCATCAATTTTTTCTTTACTTGAAAAGTATTTTTTAGTACTTTTTATATCTTTAGTAATTCTATATGCATCATCGTTTCCTTTATTAATAATAGCAATATTTTTATCTGTATGATTTTGAAATAATCTTACTTTATTTTCATTATAATAATCTCTTGTACCAAACATATCTAAATGTGCTTCAAATATATTTGTTAGAACTCCTATATCTGGATTGAAATCATAGAAGTCATGTATTTGTGGAACTCCTATTTCCATAATTAAATAATCATTCTCTTTAATATTTGGTAATACTTCACATAATGGAAAACCTATATTACCAGCTAAGTGTGTTCTTCCTGGAAATGCTCTTGCTACTATTTCATATGTTAGTGAAGTAGTTGTTGTTTTTCCATTAGTACCTGTAATAGCAACTAATTTAACTCCTTTTGGTAATAAATGATAAGCCATTTCTATTTCATTTATTACTTTTATATTATGTTCTACAGCATATTTAACATATTTATTATCAAATTTAACACCTGGATTTTTAATCATGTAATCAAATGATTCATCAAAAACCTCTTCTTGATCAGGACCTAAAAATAATTTAACTCCTAGTTCTTCTAATTCTTTTATATGATTTTCATCTTGATTAGCATTGATATCACTTAAATAAATATCATTATTTAAACCAGCTAATATCTTAGCAGCATGATATCCACTTCTTGCCATTCCAAGTATAAATATTTTTTTATTTTCAAACATTTTCTTCACCCATATTTATTATACAATAGAAACATTAAAAAAATATACACTTTAAAAAATTAATTAAAAATGTTATAATTTTTTTAACGATAGAGGAGTTAACATGAAACACAAAAATATCATAGCATTATTTGTCGTATTATTATTACTTAGTGGTTGTGTTAAATCTACTACAACTATGAAAGTAAATCCAACTAAAAGTATAGCTTTTAGTACTGACTTTTTAGTTTCAAAAGAAATAGAAAACGTTACTGTTTTAGATAGAATTAATCAAGAAAAATTAGTTGCTAATAATTTTAATATTAGTACTATTACTGAAGGTAATTATGAAGGTGTTAAGATTACTAAAAGATATCCAAATATAGATAAAATATCTAATGCAACTGGTAAAGAAGTAGTAGTCTCTAATTTGCTAAAAGGTACTATGGAGGATGATATTTTATTTAAAGTTAAAAAATCATTTTTTAAAAATACTTATTATGCAGATTTTTCATATAGACTTAGAAGTGAAATATTTGCTAATGGTGGAGATAATGTTGATTTAACTTCAGATAAAATGATTACTTTAGATAGTGAAATGATGTATAAATTTATTGTTGAATTACCATATGGTTCTATTCAAAACAATGCTAAAGAAGTTAGTAAAAATGGAAAAGTCTTAACATGGAATTTAAATAGAAGCAATGATACTAATATTAAATTTACTTTTACACTTCTTAATTTATCTCACGTATATATGGTTGCTGGTTTTGGATTAGTTATTTTAATATTCTTAATTATTATTGTTGTTAAAATTATTAAGCAAAAAAGAGAAGAAGCTAAGAATGCTGGTCCTATTCATGTTGATTATGACCCTAGCATTGAAGAAAAATTAAATGCATTTGAGATAGAAGAAGAGTTACCTCCTGAGGTGGCTGAAGTTTCTAATAATAATCAAATTGTTGATAATTCATTTGAATTTAAATCAGAGGAGGAACAAAAAGCAAAAGTTGCTATTGTTGAAGCAGCTAAGACATTACCTCCTGAGAAAAAACATCCTAAATTTATAATGAGTGAAGATACTGAACCAGAAGTTGAAGTGGTTGATTTTAATAAGTAAAGTATATGACTAAAAATGATATTTCCTATAGGTGGAAATATCTTTTTTTGATATAATTAATTAAGAGGTGAGTAATATTATGGATATTGAATTAGAGAGGGCTTTGAAAAAGGAAAAGAAAAGACAACAAAACAACATTGAATTAATAGCAAGTGAAAATTATACAAGTAGAGCAGTTTTAAAATTACAAGGTAGTATACTTACAAATAAGTATGCTGAAGGTTATCCATCTAAGAGATATTATGGTGGATGTGAATACATTGATATATTTGAAGAAAAAGCAATAGAATATTTATGTAAATTATTTGGTGCTAAATATGCAAATGTTCAACCACATAGTGGAAGTTCTGCTAATATGGCTGTATATAGAGCACTACTTGAAAAAGGTGATAAAGTATTAGGAATGAGTCTTGCTCAAGGAGGACACTTAACTCATGGTAGTAAAGTTAGTTTTAGTGGACAAGATTATATAATTGAAGGATATGAATTAGATCCTAAAACAGAAAGACTTGATTATGATAAAATCATGAAACAAGCTAAAGAATTTAAACCAAAAATGATTATAGCTGGATCAAGTGCATATGCTGGAAGTATAGATTTTAAAAAATTTAGAGAAATTGCAGATGCAGTAGGAGCATATTTAATGGTTGATATGGCTCACATAGCTGGTTTAGTTGCTGGTGGTTGTCATATGAACCCAGTTCCATATGCTGATGTTGTTACATCTACTACTCATAAAACATTAAGAGGACCTAGAGGTGGAATTATTCTTACTAATAATGAAGAAATAATTAAAAAGATTAATAAAACAATATTCCCTGGTATTCAAGGTGGACCTCTTATGCATGTAATAGGAGCTAAAGCTCAATGTTTTTATGAAGCTCTTCAACCTGAGTTTAAAACATATGCTAAAAATATTATTAAGAATGCAAAAGCAATGAGCGATGAGTTCATTAAAAAAGGTGTTAAAGTTGTATCTGGTGGAACAGATAATCATTTAATGTTAATAGATGTTAAATCATCATTTGGAATAACTGGCGATATTGCTGAAAAGACTCTTGATGAAATATGCATTACAGTAAACAAAAACTCAATACCATTTGATACAGAAGGCCCTAGAACTACTAGTGGTATTAGACTTGGTACACCTGCAATGACTACAAGAGGATTTAATGATAAGGATGCTAAATATGTTGCAGATATTATAATTGAAGCATTAAGTAATTATAATGATAAAAAAGTTTTAAGAGAACTTAAGAAAGAGGTATTAGAATTAACAAGTAAATATCCATTAAGTAAAGTTCAATAGGAGGGTTAAATGAAAAAAGTAATAAGTACTATAATTTTACTAATATCTTTTATACCATTTGTGGTACTTGGAGCAACAACTTCATATGAAAAGATAGATATTAAAATTAATTTTGAGATTGGAACAACTGCTGAAAATATTAAATATAGTATCTATGCTAATACTAATGAAGATGAAATATTAAGAGATAGAACTGAGGAATTTGAAAGTAATATAGTATTATTTAAGGTTAATGAGGATGGCTCTAAAGAGGAATTAGCAAGCGATTATATCATTAAAAAGGATGAAAGATATGGTTTTAGATTAAATGATATTAAACCTATTAATAATGCTACTATGAATATAAATGAAAGTTCTAAATTATTAGTTAATGCTAATGAATATGATGGTGAAAGATTAAAAAGGACTATATCAAATAATGTATTAAATGTTGAATATGTTATGGAGGAAGTTAAAATTGAAGAACCTGAAGATATAGAACCAATTATTGAAGAAAAAAAAGAAAATAATTGTTTATTAGGTGTTGAATTTTGTTGTAGAGAATTCAGAGGAATATCATATTGTATATTAGCTGGTATTGGTTTAGTTTTAATTATATTAATATTTGCAATTATACATTTAATAATTGATAGAGCTGATGATAAAAAATACAAAGATTTATAGGAGGAAAGATGAAAAGAGATGTAGTAGAAGCTGTTATTGAAATTCCATATAGATCTAGAAATAAATATGAAGAAGATGAAGATGGAAAAATAAAATTAAATAGGGTGTTATATTCAGCAATGGGTTATCCTACAGAATATGGAACTATTGAAAAAACATTAGCTCCAGATGGTGATCCATTAGATATTTTAGTAATCGCAACTGAACCAACTTATCCAGGATGTATAGTACCTGCTAGAGTAGTAGGATATTTAGATATGTCTGATGATGGAAAGGGTGATTATAAACTTATTTCTGTTGTTGATTGTGATCCTAGATATGATAATATTCAAGAATTAGATGATGTTCCTGAATTTACTCTATCTGAAATTAAAAACTTCTTTGAAAATTATAAACAATTACAAAATATAAAAGTTGAAGTAAGAGGTTTTCATAATAAAGAAGAAGCATTAAAATTATATGAAGATTGTAAAAAAGCATATAATGAAAGATAACTAGTCATTTGACTAGTTTTTTTGTATAATAATTGTATGGAAACAAAAGATATTTTAAAAAAACTTAATGAATTTTGTGATACTCTTGAAGATTTAAAGAGTAAGCTTTTTATTGATGAAAAAAGAGTAAGATTAGATGAATTATCCAGTATAATAAATAACCCTAACTTTTGGAATAATGGTGATACTAAAGATGTATTAGCTGAACAAAAGAATCTTAATTCAATTGTTAATAAATATGATGAGTTAAATGATAGTATTAGTACATTAAAAGAATTATTAGAATTAGAAGTTAGTGATGAAGAATTAGATGAAATAAATAAAGAGATTAGTATTATTGAGAAAAATCTTGATGAAATGAAATTATCAACATTCTTAAATGGTGAATATGATTCATCTAATGCTTATATTGAAATACATTCAGGAGCAGGTGGAACTGAAAGTAATGATTGGGCTAATATGTTGCTTAGAATGTATACTAGATATTTTGATAGTCATGATTATAAATATGAAGTAATTAGTAAAAATGAAGGTGAAGAAGTTGGTATTAAAGGAGTAGTTTTACTTGTTAAAGGTTATTATCCATATGGATATCTAAAAGGTGAAACAGGAGTTCATAGATTAGTTAGAATTAGTCCTTTTGATAGTAATAAAAGAAGACATACTTCATTTGCATCAGTTCTTATTACTCCAGAGATTAATAAAAACTTAGATGTTGATATTAAAGAAAGTGATCTTAAAATAGATGTTTATCATTCTAGTGGTGCTGGAGGGCAAAGTGTTAATACAACTGATTCAGCTGTTAGAATAACTCACTTACCAACTGGAATAGTAGTATCTTGTCAAGTTGAAAGAAGCCAAGTTAAAAATAAAGAAAGATGTATGCAAATGTTACAAAATAAATTATTCCTTGCAAATTTAAAAGATTTTAATGATAAAGTAAAGGAATTAAAAGGCGAAGTAATGGATGTTAACTTTGGTAGTGCTATAAGGAGTTATGTAATGTGTCCATACACTTTAGTTAAAGATACAAGAACAAATTATGAGACATCAAGCGTAGATAAAGTACTTGATGGTGAAATACAAGATTTTTTAGAAGAATACCTAAAACTGTAAAGGATAATAGTCATACTGGAAAAATAAGGCATTTTTTAGTATAATAGATAAGAGGAAGATTAAAATGGGATTATTTAAATTATTCAATAAAAAATCAAATAATAAAGAAATTATAATTAGAGTAGTAAATAAAAGTGTTTTTAAAAAGACATTATTATTTGTATTTGGTGCTCTAATTTCAGCTTTATCATTTAATCTTTTCTGTGTACAAAATAATTTTGTATTAGGTGGTCTTGGTGGTATAGCTGTAATCTTAAATAAGTTATTTGATATAAATTCAACATTAGTTATATTTTTAGGAAATGTAATATTTGTATTGATTAGTATATTTACAATAGGAACTAAAAAATCATTACTTAGTATTGTAGGTGCATCAGTATATACTGCATTCATATATTTTACTAATGATATTGTTGAATTAATGAACTTTCACTTTGATAACGTACTTCTTTATGTTCTTGCTGCTGGTTTAGTAGGAGGATTTGGAGAAGGTTTAGTATATAAATCAGGATTTAATACAGGAGGAACTAGTATTTTAGCAGTTGTACTTGAACATTATACTAAGAGACAAATTGGTGAATTGTTAAGATATATGGCATATATAATAATTCTTGCTGGTGGTGTAACAATGGGTTATACATCAATTATGTATTCACTAATTATCACAGTAATAAGTACTCAAATGGTTGATAAAATACTAATTGGTATTAATTATGCTAAAACTATATTTATTCAAACTGATAAAGTAGAAGAAGTAACTGATTTTATATTAAATGTTATAAAGAGTGGTGTAACTGAATTAGATACTAAAGGAGCTTTTACACATAAGAGAAAGAAAATGCTAATGTGTGTTGTTCCTAAAGAAAAATATACTCTATTAAAAAGTGCAGTAAAGGAAATAGATAATGATGCTTTTATAGTTATTAGTGATTGTTATGAAGTATTAGGAGGAACAAAGAAAAGCACTATTTCTTTAGAAGATTTATAGGAGGAAATATGCAATTAATAGAATTAAAAAATGTATATAAAAGATATAGTAATGGTGTTGCTGCATTAAATGATGTATCTGTTTCAATAGCAAAAGGTGAATTTGTATTTGTAATCGGAGCATCTGGTAGTGGTAAATCAACATTTATAAAATTACTATATAGACAAGAAAAACCAACAAGTGGAGAAATATATGTTGGTGGTATTAATGTTGCTAAATTAAGAAATGGAAAAGTATATAAATTAAGAAGAAAACTTGGAGTAGTATTTCAAGATTATAAATTACTTCCTAAAAAGACAGTATACGAAAATGTTGCTTTTGCTTTAGAAGTGTATGGTCTTCCAAAGAATGAAGTTAGAAAAAGAACATTAAAAGCTATTGAACAAGTAGGTTTAAAAGATAAAGTAAGAAGCTATCCTGATAACTTATCTGGTGGTGAACAACAAAGAGTTAGTATAGCAAGAGCTATAGTAAATGACCCTAAAATACTTATTTGCGATGAACCAACTGGTAATCTTGACCCAGATATGTCTATGGAAATTATGGGAGTTATTGAAGGCATTAATAAAGATCTAGGTACAACAATAATAATGGCTACCCATGATAAGGAAATAGTTAACAAAATGAAGAAAAGAGTTATTAGTATTAAAAAAGGTATGATAGCTAGTGATAGTATGAAAGGAAGATATAGAGAATGAAAGCATTTAGAATATTAAAAAATAATATCATTGAATCCTTTCAAGGTGTATTTAGAAACTTTTCATTATCTATGGCTAGTATATCTTGTATAACAATAACTTTAATATTAGTAGGTTTTAGTATATTACTTACAGAAAACGTTAATTATTTTACTAAAGGTGTAGAAGAAGATTTAACAATAGTAGTATTTCTTGAAAGAAAAATTGATAATGAAACAATATTAGATGTTAGAAAAACAATAGATGCATTAGATAATGTTAAAACTACTGAATTTGAATCTAAAAATGAAGTTAAGCTATCTATGCAAGAAGAATCAGAAATATTTAATAGTATATTAGCTCAATATACTGAAGAGACAAACCCTTTACAAGATACAATCTTAGTAAAAGTAGATGATATTAATTATATTGGTAGAACAGCTGATCAAATTGAAAAACTTGAACATGTTGATATAGTTAAATATGGTGAAGGTTCTGTTGAAGAGTTAATTAAGATATTTGATTTAGTTAAGAAAATAATGTATGCAGTAGTAGCAGCATTAGTATTAGTAACAGCTTTCTTGATTTCAAATACTATTAAAATAACTATTCAATCAAGAAGTAGAGAAATAGAAATAAGAAGATTAGTTGGAGCATCAAATGCATTTATTAGACAACCATTCTTCTTTGAAGGAATAATATTAGGATTTATAGGTTCAATTATTCCAATATTAGGATGTTGTTTAGGATACAAATACCTATATGAAAAAATGGGTGGACGTATATTTACTGATATTATTAGATTAGTAACACCAAATAGTGTATATCAAACAATAATTGTTACATTAATTGCTATTGGTGTAGTAGTAGGAGCTTTCGGTAGTTATAGAGCCGTTAGAAAGTACTTAAAGATATGATGAAAAAAATATATTATACAATTATAGGTATATTATGTTTCTTTCTATTATTAAATGGTGTAAGTGCTAAAACATTAAAAGAAGTTAAAGATGAGTTAGCAAGAGATGAAGCTAATAGGAATGCTTTAATTCAAAAACAAAAGAATGTACAATATAATATTAGCAGAGCTCATAGTGAAATAGAGTCTTTAGAAGATGATATTGAAAGATATGAAAATGAAATTGAAGAACTATTAGAAAAAATAGATGAATTAAATGAAGAAATAGAATCTAAACAAAAAGAAATAGATAATTTATTAAATTTCTTAGAAGTATCTGATGGAGATAATGTATATTTAGAATATATATTTAAATCTAAATCTTTTACTGATTTTATATATAGATCTGCAGTAGTTGAACAATTAACTCAATATAATGATGATTTAATTGCACAAATGTATGATTTAATTGAAGAAAATAAAAAATTACAAGTAGAATTAAATGAAAAAATAGATAAAAGTGAGAGTAGTATTGAGTCTTTAGAAAAGAAACTTGTTAATTATAATGTAAGTTTAAAAGATTTAGAAACCGCACATACTAATATTGATGATACTATTGCTGATAGAAAAAGAACTCTTGCTTACTATGAATCTATTTATAAAGAAAATGGTTGTAAAGAGACAGTTGAATTAGATGCATGTCTTACTGTTGAATCAGCTAATGGTTTTATAAGACCAACAAAGAAAGGAACTATTTCAAGTGAATGGGGATATAGAAGGTGTCCTATTCATGGTAGAGAATTACATAGTGGAATTGATATAGCACTTTCTATGAATTCACCTGTATATGCTGCAGCTTCAGGAACAGTAGTAGGTATTACTAGAAGAAGTTCTTGTGGAGGAAACATAGTAACAATTAGACATAGTATTAAAGGAAAAATTTATAGAACTAGATATATGCATTTAGCTTCTATAAATGTAAGTATGGGACAAAAAGTAACAGTACTAACTGAGATAGGTAAAAGTGGTGGCGGTGGCTACACTTTAAGAAGAAATGGTGGATGGGATAGATGCTCAACTGGAGCACATCTACATTTCATGATACTTCCAGGATCATCTGGTAGTTCAACAATTAATCCAAGAAAAATGGTTAATTTCCCTTCAAGAGGAAAGAAATTTTCACAAAGGTGGTAGGATGTTTATAAAAAGATGTATAAAAACTTTATTTACAATAATGATTACTTTCATATTTGCAAGTAATGTTTTTGCTGCTACAAGCGGTAAAACATCTTTAAAAGATTTAAAAGATCAATTAGCAAAAGATAAAGCAAATGTTAATGCTATTGCTGCTAAACAACAACAAGTTCAAAAAAATATTAAGAATATAGAAAAAGAATTAGATGATATAGCAGGTGAAATAGATCAATGCGAGTCAGATATAAAAACATCAAAAGAAAAAGTAATTGAGCTTGAAACAGAAATAACTAATAAACAATTAGAAATAGATAATTTATTGAATTTCTTACAAGTATCAGATGGTGAAAATGTATATATGGAATATATATTCAAAGCTAAATCATTTACTGATTTTATATATCGTTCAGCAGTAATTGAACAATTAACTGAATATAATGATCAACTAATTGATGAAATGTATGTTCTAATAGATGAAAACAAAAAAGAACAAGTTAAGCTTGCTGATCAAATAGATAAATCTGAAGCAAGTATTGCTAAATTAAATACAGTACTTAAAAAATATAATTTATCTATGGATGATTTAGTAGATGATCATAAAGACGCTAAAGCTGATTATGAAGCTAGTAAAAAAGAAGTAGCAGCTTATGAAAAGTTATATAAAGAAAAAGGATGTTCTGAAACGACTTCGATTCTTGATTGTGTTGATGTGCCTTATGCAGATGGTTTTGTAAGACCTATTGCTAAAGGTAGTATAACTAGTGAGTTTGGTTTAAGATACCATCCAACACTACATTATTATAGAATGCACAATGGTATAGATATTGGAGTTCCTACTAATACACCAGTATATGCTAGTGCAGCAGGAATTGTTAGTAAAATAGTAAAAGTAGCTAATCCAAACAAGAAAAACTCAAGTTGTGGTGGAAATATGGTTTATGTTAAGCATAGAATTAAAGGTAAGGAATACACTTCAGTATATCAACATTTACATTCTATAAGTGTTAAATTAAATGATTTTGTAACTGTAGGAACTGTAATAGGTAAAAGTGGTGGAGGAGAAAGTTATGATTATTGTACAACTGGACCTCACTTACACTTTGGTATTATGCAAGGAAGTAGTTATGTAAACCCAAGAAACTATATTAATTTCCCATCAAAAGGAAGATCATTCTCTAGTAGATGGTAGGGGGTATATATGTCATTTACAAGTAATATTAAAAGTGAAATTAGTTCTATTGAATATTCAGACTCAGAAAAATTTTCTGAGTTATCTGCTATATTGAATATAGGTGTTAAATTATATGATGATAAGTTTGAAATAATGCTTGAGAACTTAAGTGTTGCAAGAAGAATATATAAACTTATTAAAGACATATACCATGTTGAAATAGATATGGATAGTAGTGGAATTAATTCTCTTAGAAAAAATAAGATAGTTACACTAACTATTGATGAAAAGAAGAACTTAATATTAAATGATTTATCTATTATAAAAGATGGTAAAAGATTATATGTACCAGAAAGTTATCTTGTAGATGAAGATAAAGACAAGATGGCTTATTTAAGAGGTATATTTGAAATATGCGGTAGTATAAATGATCCTAAGACAAGTAGATATCATTTAGAGTTTGTTATTAATAATTATGATACAGCTAACTTTGTTAATGATTTATTAAATGAAATACGTTTAAATAGTAAAATCATTAAAAGAGAAAAGAATTATATGGTTTATATAAAAGAAGCTGAAAAAATAAGTGATTTTATAAGAATTCTTAATGCAAGTAATTCATTATTCTATTATGAAGATATTAGAATATATAGAGATCATAAAAATATGACAAATAGACTTAATAATTGTGAGCAGGCTAATGTAGATAAAATTGTAAATGCTAGTCAAGAACAATTAAATATGATTTCTAGATTAAAAGAAATAACGGATTTTGATTTACTAGATGATAAAATTAAAACAATTTGTATATATAAGGAAAAATATCCTGAAAGTTCTATGCAGGAACTAGCACATATAATTAGTAGTGAAACAGAAAAGAATATTACTAAAAGCGGTATAAATCATAGATTTAGAAAAATTAAAGAAATTATTGATAAGTGTGAAAAGAAAGATTAGTTGTTCACAATTATAAAATAATTTGATATTATAATATATATAATAAAGGGTGATAAACGTGAAAAATGTTAAAGATATTAAACTAGTATTTGAAGACAGCAGAGTTATGGAAATATATAGAGGTACTACTGTTAGAGAAGTTTTAAAAGAAATAGGTGATACTTCAATTATTGCTCTTAGAATAAATGGAGAACTAGTTGATGCTGATTATGAAATAGTAGAAGATGGATATGTAAAATATATCTTGTCTAGTGATAAAATTGGTCAAAAAATATACATTAAAGGATTACAATATGTATATATTTTAGCTGTTAAAGAACTTTATGGCAGTAAAAGCGTAGTTAACATTAAACATGCTCTTGATAGAGCAATATATACAGAACTTCAAATCAAAAAAGATGTAAACTCTGATGTTGTATTAAATATTAAAAAGAAAATGAAAGAAATTTGTAATAGAGATCTTCCATTTAGAAGAGTTAATGTTGATAGAGAAGATGCTGTTGAATATGTAGCTAGTTTAGGTGAAGAAGAAAAAGTACTTAATTATACATATATGACTAATGATAGTGTAACATTATATGAATTAGATAATGAATATAATTATTTTTACTATGTAATGCCACCATCAACAGGTTTACTTAAGAGATTTGATTTATCTTATGTAGCTCCTAATGGAGTAGCATTAAGTTATCCAATTGATAATGTTGTACCTAAATTTGTTTCAATACCAAAAGTATTAGAAGCGTTTAAAGAATACGAAAAAAAATTATCAGGAATTGGTGTAAAATATGCTGGTGATTTAAATAAGATGATTGTTGAAGGAAAAATATCTGATTTTATTCAACAAAATGAACTTTTATATAATCAAGCATTATGTGATATAGCTAATAAGGTTGCAATAAGTAAAACAATTAAATCAATATTTATTTCAGGACCATCTTCAAGTGGAAAAACAACTACATCTAAAAAAATATCAATGTATTTAAAGGCAATGGGTAAAGATGCATTTGTTATTTCAACTGATGATTATTTCTTAGAAAGAGAAGATACTCCTAAGAAACCTGATGGAACATATGAATTTGAATGCGTTGAAGCATTAGATGTTAAATTATTTAATACTCAAATGAAAGCTTTATTAGATGGTAAAGCAGTGTCAATGCCAACATTTAATTTCATAACAGGAAAGAAGGAATATAAAAAACCACCTGTTAAATTAGAAAAAAATCAAATATTAGTTGTTGAAGGTTTACATGCTATTAGTGAAAAATTAAATCATGCAATACCTAAGAAAAATAAATTAAGACTATATATTAGTCCATTTACACCAGTTAGATTAGATAGACATAATCATATGCCTACAACTGATGTAAGATTATTAAGAAGATTAGTAAGAGATTATAGAACTAGAGGATACAGTGCAGAAGCTACACTTACAAACTGGGCTAGTATGAGAGCAAGTGAAAGTAATTTTGTTTATCCTCATCAAAGAGAAGCTGATATGATTGTTAATACATCATTAGCATATGAAATCGGGGTATTAAAAACATATGCAGAACCACTTTTATATTCAATTGATAAGAGTTCATCAAATTATGAAGAGGCAATTAGAATTCTAAAGTTCTTAAAAGGATTTTTAAATATACCAAGTGATTATGTACCAAATGTAAGTGTACTTAGAGAATTTATTGGTAATAGTTATTATGAATAGGAGGAAAAAAGAAAATGCTTAGAGTAGCAATTAATGGGTTTGGTCGAATAGGTAGAGTAGCACTTAGATTATTACAAGATGACAAAGATGTTCAAGTAGTAGCAATTAATAATAGAACACCAGGTAATGAACAATTAGCTTACCTTTATAAATATGATTCATCTCATAGAACATTAAAAACTAAAATAGGATATGATGATGAAGGATTGATTGTTAAAGGTAAAAAAATTAAAGTATTTGCAGAAGAAGATCCTTCAAAATTACCTTGGGGTAAACTAAAAGTAGATGTAGTACTTGAATGTACTGGTGCATTTACTTCTAAAGAAGCATGCCAAGCACATATAGATGCTGGAGCTAAGCATGTTATTATTAGTGCTCCTGCTAAAGATGATGCTAAAACAATAGTATATGGTGTTAATCATAAAACTTTAAATAAAAAGGATAAAATAATAAGTGCAGCATCTTGTACAACAAATTGTTTAGCACCTGTATTAAAAGTAGTAGATGATAAATTCCATATTGTTAAGGGATTTATGACAACAGTACATGCAATGACAAATGATCAAGAAACATTAGATATTGCTCATAAAAAAGGTATTTATTCAAGACGTGGTAGAGCAGCATCATTAAATATTATTCCAACAAGTACTGGAGCTGCTAGTCAAATAGGAAAAGTAATTCCACATTTAAATGGTAAAATGGATGGAAATGCATTTAGAGTACCAGTAGGTGATGGAAGTGTAGTAGATGTAACTTTAGAATTAGAAAGGAATGTTACTAAAGAAGAAATAAATAAAGCATTCTTTAATAATCAAAGTAAAACATTAAGATATTCTAGTGAACCACTAGTAAGTTCTGATATAATAGGAGAACAATGTGGTGGTATGGTAGATGGACTTTTAACTAATGTTGTTGAAGCAGATGGAAAACAATTAGTTAAAGTAGTAGCATGGTATGATAATGAAGTTGGTTATACTGCTCAAATGATTAGAACAATGAAATTATTTATGTAGGTGAAGTATGGAAGAAAAGAAAACAAAAAAAGAAAAGAATAAAATAGAATTTGATTCATTCACAATTCTATCAATAACAGTAATGCTAGTGTCTACAGCTATAGCTATCTACTTTTTGTTTTCATTTGGAAAATAAAAAAAGCACTTTAAGTGCTTTTTTATTTATGATAAGATTATAATAGGTGAAGTATATGAAAAAAGGATTCACTTTAGTAGAAATGATGGCAGTAATAGCAGTCCTAGGACTTCTAGTTCTTTTAGTATTACCAAATGTACTTAAAAATTATAAAGATGCTAAAAAAATATCATTTATAAATGAAGCAAAAACAATATATAATGCATCAACAGATAAATATGTAACAGAAAGAACAAAGGGAAATAAAATAGGACTTATTGAGCAAGAAAAAGATAGTTCAACAAATCCATTATCACTAGCAGAAGCAAGTGATTTAAACTATACAATTAGATTAGATAGTGATGGAAAAGTAACAGCTTTTAAAATGTCAAATGCAGAGTTTTGTATAGTAGGAGTAGGTGACTTTTTAGGAAACTATTCCAAAGAAGATGTAATAGAATTATCAGATGAAGAGGCAGCACAAGCCTGTGAAGTAACTGCTGTCCAAAATCATCAAAAGTTTATACTTAGACTTCAAAATAAAGGTACAATTAAAGCAGATTACAATCTAAAAATTATATATTTAAAATACAATGATGGCTGGTTTAAAGATAATAATTTGCATAATGAAATAAGTGAAGTAATAATACCATATAGAGAAAACAATTATTATGAAGGAGCATGGGCAACAAATACACTTGGCTCTGAAATTCAAGCAATTAATTGTGATGGAAAAATATCTCAAGATAAAACAGGTGGAGGAATATTTACTGGAAAAGAAACAAAACCATATGTAGAAGCTTTCTCTAAATTTATAAGAAAATACTATACAGTAGTATTTAATGGTGGAGAAGGTTCAACTGGAAGTATGACTTC
>OCVV011237913.1_pt1 | contig 30050 bp, 34 predicted proteins | sample 1539721 | NCBI WGS metagenome assembly OCVV01 (sample SAMN02144230, study PRJEB22623) | gut metagenome | biome: sheep rumen | host: Ovis aries | place: New Zealand | reverse complement strand
TAGAAAATATAAAAAATTTAACATTTTAGATAAATTAAATATAAATACTATTGACATTATTATATTTAGATGATATACTATATATAGATTAAGGTTGGAGGTATTTATATGAAATATTATATTCCTAGATTCAATTTAGAAAAGTTAATAAAATTAGTTAAAAGATTATCAAAGAAAACTGATGTTAAGTTTTCATATGATGAGAATGATATTAAACAAGAATGTATAGTATTAGATGGTATTAAATACCCTTACTATACAATTGGTATTGAATTAGAAATTAATTATAAGGTTGGAGACTATGAAATAGTAGCTGAACTTGAACATACTCCAAATGGAAATATCATTAGACAAATTAATATGGATTATATAGTTCCTAAATATTATAGAACTTGTAAGCCTAATTGTGAACATTGTAATAAATTAAGAACTAGAGCTAATACATTCTTATTATTAGATAGTAATACTCATAATTATAGACAAGTAGGTAAGAGTTGTTTAAATGAGTACACTGGAGTCGATACATTAAAGATTGTTGAGATGGTATCTGATTTAAGTAAATTATTATCTAATGATTTTGAAGAGTTTTTGGACTTTATAAAATCTACTCAATGTAAGTATCAACCTTTAGAATATGTTGCAAATATATTCTATCAAATTCTAATGAAGAATGGTTATAAGAAAGATTCTAATGACCCATTTAAGAATTATGATGATTTTAAATATATGGAATCATTAGAAGATGAAGTTAACACTATATTAAATGTTGTTAATACTGATTGGTATAATGATTGTGAATATTGTCACAATGTTAAAGTAGTTTTAGGTCTTGAATACATTGAATATAAACATTGGAGATTATTATTATCTTATATGAATAATGCAATGTTATATTTAGGAAGCAAGAATATAACTAATGAATACCTAGGTAAAATTGGAGATAAAATTGAATTGACAGTTAAATCAGTTAAGGTATTATGGGCAGATGCAAATGAGTATCATTATTCACATTATAATGATAGTGTTGTATTTACATATAGAATATTAACTGATTCAAATAATGTTGTTATTTGGAAAACTGAACAATTAGTTGAAAATGGAATGAAAATTAAGGCAACTATTAAAGACCTTAAAATATATAAAGATGAGAAACAAACAGTCGTTACTCGTGGAAAATTAGTATAAGGAGATGTAATTATGAAAGTAACACAAAAGTTTAAAGTTGAAATTGAAATTGATGTTGAGTATGATATGCCTGATGGAGTTGTCTCTGGCACTCCATACTCTCATATCACTGGTTATACTCATGATGGTAAAGCTGTAATAGTTATACCTGAGGGTAAGATTGTTGATATCAATTTTAAAAATATGTCTAGAATAGGAGAAAATGAATAATATGAATAAATTTATAGAATGTCCAAATTGTAAATGTCAATATGCAATTCAAGAGATTTACCATCCTGATTATTTATTAGGTAGACCTAATAACATAATTAGAAATGAAGATGGTCAAGTAGAATTATTTCAAGGAACTGAACAAGATTTAGTAGAAGAATATACTTGTGATAAATGCAATACTACATTTAGAGTTAAAGCAGATATTAAATTTGAAACTGAAATATTATCAACAAAATCATATGAAGATACATATGTATCAAAAATATATAAGGATAGAATCAATTTAGTAGAAAATTAATTATGATAAATATTAAGGAAGATAAACCACAGAAAATACCTGGAATAACTTCTTTATTTCTCAAAATTAAACCTTTTAATAAAGAGGTTGGTGAAATAATCAAAGAGAATGTTGACCCATATTATTATGATAAAGCAAATAAGGTATATGAGGTCCCTCTTAAAAATGTCAATGTACTGATAGATAAATTGAGTGATATTGAAGATATTGAGATATTCGGTTATAAAGAACCAAATACTAAACCTATATTATATGTAAATAAGGATAGTTTTAAGTATAAGTTGTTTGACCACCAAGTAGACGCAATTAACTTTGGATGTAATCATGATAAGTGGTTATTGTTAGATGATATGGGATTAGGTAAAACTTTATCAGCTATATATCTAGCGGAGGAGTTGCATAGACAAGGTAAAATTGAACATTGTATGATTATATGTGGAATTGATTCATTAAGGTCAAATTGGAAAAATGAGATTGAAAAATTTTCTGATTTAAGTTGTATGATATTAGGAGAGTCATTGACTAGAAATGGCAACATTAAATATAAATCAGTTACTGAAAGAGCAGTACAGTTAAAGAATAAAATAGATGAGTTTTTCATCATTACAACTTTAACTACAATTAGAAGTGATGACTTTGTTGCAGCATTCAATACATCTGAAAATAATATTGGAATGATTGTAGTAGATGAAGCACATAGGTGTAAGGATGTAGGTTCTCTTCAGGGTAAGAACTTGATACAATTAAAGGCACCTTATAAAGTTGCAATGTCAGGTACTATTGTAGTTAATAATCCATTAGATTTATATGCACCATTTGTATTTATAGGTCAAGCTCAAGATAAATCCATAGAGATGTTTAAGAAATATTATTGTCAATATAATAGTAATATTGGAGCATATGATGGATTTAGAAATTTAGACACCTTAAAAGAACAACTAGATTCTTGTTCATTAAGAAGACTTAAAACTGATGTACTAGATTTACCAGAGAAATTAATAATCCCACAATTCCTATCTATGGATGATAAACAATCAAAATTTTATAAGGATGTTGTGAGTGGAGTAAAAGAATCAGTAGATTTAGTATCTTTATCTAATAAAAACTTATTAGGTAAAATAGTTAGATTAAGACAAGCAACATCTTGTCCACAAATAATGACATCACAAGAAATTAGGTCAATTAAGGTGGATAGATGTGTGGAGATGGTAAATGATTTAGTTGGAGTTAAAAATGAAAAATTGGTCATTTTTACAGGGTTTAAAGACGTTGTAGACCAATTGAGTCACTTACTTAAGGAATATAATCCTATAGTACTTACAGGAGATACTAAATTATCTGATTTTGAAAAGGGTAAATATGATTTTCAAAATAATGATGATTGTAAGTTACTGATTGCAACATATCAAAAATTAGGAACAGGCGTTACTTTAAATAAGGCAAGATACCTTATATTCATTGATACTCCTTGGACAAGTAGTGATTTCAATCAAGCATGTGATAGAGTACATAGAATAGGTAGTGATAGAACTGTTTTTATTTATAACTTAATATGTAATGGAACAATTGATAATGTAGTTTGGGAATTGGTTAATTTTAAACAAGCATTATCTGATTATATTGTTGATGATAAAATAGAGAATGACAAGGCTATGCAAAGATTAGCTAAATATATTCAAGATTTGTAAAATGGAGGGAATTAAAAATGTCAGCTTATGACTATATAGTTAAATTTGATGGATTAGATGATTTATATTTTAAAGATAGATATTTTTTCGTGGATGAATACAAAACTACAAGTGAGTTATTTGACCAAGAAACAGTGACAATATCATTTATGGTACCAAACAATAGGAGTAAAAGTGTTTTTAAATCAGCACTATATCTTAATGCTGAAGTAAAATATTTTAATGCTGAAATGAAAATTGGTATGTATAAATTTAGATTATCTTGTCCAGAATCAGTACACATTAAACCAGTTAGTAGAGTAACTGATTCTGTAACAATAGTATTTAAAAAATTAGAGAGATTAGGAGAACAAAAAATGAATAAAATGGATAGTAGAGTAGAAAGTTTTTTACAAGAGTTATTTGATGAAGATACTAATAAGAGAGAATCTGCACATATATTAACTCCAAAGATTTCAAATATCTATGCAAATGAAAAGAAGAAAACAGTTGTAGTTAAATGGCAAACAGGTGAAACAACTAAAGTAACTTGTCTAAAAGAAGATAAATGGGATTTAGAAAAAGGTATTATGGCTGCAATCACTAAATATGTTTTAGGAAATAATTACAATGCAGGTAATATCTTAAATAAGTATATTAAGAGTGTGAAGTGGACAGACTAATGAAAGAACTATTGATGCTTACAATAATAGAAGATGATGACGGAAATAAAGCAGTAGTAACACCTGCTGATGGAATAGACCAACAAACAGCTTTAAAAATATTAGAAGATTTTGTAATAAATATGGCTTTGAAATTTATTGATGATAGTTTAAGTGTTGGTGATTATTCAGATATTGAAGGTGATAATGATTCTATGGATGTTCAATAGGGTCATTTTATAAACATAAAAAAGTTAAGTAGGTGATATAGTTGAAAGCTTATCCAATATGGCAGATGAAATATTGCACAAAATCAGTTTTAGTTGACACTTGTAAAGTAAATCCTGGAAAATGTTACATATACTTTGTAGCCGATAGAAATTATACTGATTTATATTCATTTGATGGAACTAAAGTTAGAGAAAAGTGCAATATTATATTTAACAGTAAGATATATTGTTATGATGTCCCTCTAGAGTGGTTAGTTAATGAGGGACCTCTTCCAGATGTTTTGGAAGAACAAAGAAAAATTGAATATGAAAAATTTAAAAAGTTTATGGCCAAAAATAAAACTAATAAAAAGTAAGACAAATTGATAGTTTTACTTTTTTATTCTAAAATTATCTTGAGCTAAATTATATACACATTTAAATCAAGATAGAAAGAGAGAGTAGTAAATATGAAAGTTATTAAAAGAGACGGTAGTAAAGTAGAATTTGATGTTGATAAGATTAAAAATGCAATACTACTAGCAAATTTTGAGATTAGTGGTAATCAAAGATTATCAATGAGTGATATTGATAATATTTCTAAAGATATTGAGGCTTATTGTAAGTCTAAACGTAGAGCACAATCAGTTGAAACAATTCAAACACAAATTGAGTTGGCATTGATGAAAAAAGGTGCTTTCGAGTTAGCAACTAGGTACATTGAGTATAGAACAGAACATAAACAAATTAGAGATGCATATTCAACATTAATGGAAGGTGTTGAAAGTAAGTTAGGTGCAAAAAATGTACAAAATCAAAATGCAAATCTAGATGAACAATCATTTGGTGGTAGAATAGGTGAAGCAAGTGAATATGTAAATAAACAATTTGCATTAAACTATTGTATGTCAGATATGGCTAAGAATAATCATTTAAATAATGAAATATACATTCATGATTTAGGTCACTATGTTGTTGGTGACCACAATTGTCTAAGTATACCATTTGATGACTTACTTGCCAAAGGATTTAAAACAAGACAAGTTGATATCAGACCAGCTGGCTCATTATCAACGGCAATGCAATTAGTGGCAGTTATATTTCAATTACAAAGTTTACAACAATTTGGTGGAGTAAGTGCTACTCACTTAGATTGGACATTAGTTCCTTATGTTAGAAAATCATTCTATAAACATTATAAAGATGGTGTAAAATATTTAACACATAAAAGATTTGATAGATTAAAATTAAATAATGAACTACCTATTGATGATAGAAAATATAAAAAGATTAAGAAAGTATATAAATATGCTTTAGATATGTTAAGGAAAGAATGTCATCAAGGAGTTGAGGCATTATATCATAATCTAAATTCATTACAATCAAGAAGTGGTAATCAGTTACCATTTACAAGTATCAACTATGGAACTTGTACATTACCTGAGGGTAGAATGGTAATTGAAGAATTATTAAATGTAAGTATTGAAGGACTTGGTCCAAATCATCAAACATCAATATTCCCTTGTGGAATATTCCAATATATGAAAGGTGTAAATGATAAACCAGGAACTCCTAACTATGATTTATATAGATTAGCATTAAAGTCTACATCATTAAGACTTTATCCAAATTATGCAAATGTAGATTGGTCAGGAAATGCAGGATATGATAGAAATGACCCTAAAACCCTATTTAGCACAATGGGCTGCAGAACTGCAAATGGTTTTGATATTAATGCAGAACCAGGAACTAACCCACAAACAAAGGATGGCAGGGGAAATATCTGTCCGGTCACAATTATACTACCAACACTTGCGATGGAAGCTGATAGAGATGTTGAGAAATTTATGAAATTACTTGACACAAAAATTCACGAAGCAAAAGATATGTTATTAGAAAGATTTGAGTGGATTTGTTCACAATCACCTAAATCAGCTAAGTTTATGTATGAGAATGGAACAATGTTAGGATATCATCCTGAAGAAGGAATTAGAAGTGCATTAAAACATGGTACACTTGCAATTGGTCAATTAGGATTAGCTGAAACATTAGAATTATTAGTAGGAACTAATCAATGTCATCCAAAAGGAATGGAATTGGCAAAGAGAATTGAACAACTATTCAAAGATAGATGTGCAGAGTTTAAACAAAAATATAAATTAAATTTTGGTGTATATTATACTCCTGCTGAGAACCTATGTTATACTGCAATGAATAAATTTAAAGATAAGTATGGAGAAATTCCAAATGTAAGTGATAGAAAGTATTTCACTAATTCAATGCATACTCCAGTATGGGAACATGTTACAGCATTTGAAAAGATTGATATTGAATCACAATTAACAGGATATTCAAGTGCAGGATGTATTACTTATGTAGAATTAGATGGTAATACTGTAAATAATATTGATGCATTAGAAAAGATTGTTAATTATGCAATGGATAAGGATATTCCATACTTTGCAATTAATGTACCTGTAGACCAATGTAAAGATTGTGGTTATCAAGGAGTTATTAGTCAATTCTGTCCAGTATGTGGTTCTGATAAAATTAAGAGATTAAGAAGAGTAACTGGATATTTAACAGGTGATTACAAAGAAGCTTTCAATATTGGAAAACAAGCTGAAACTGAAGATAGAGTTAAACACACCGGTGTTAAAGTAGATTAGGTGGTGTTTATGCGATATGAAATACTTAAGTATATTAGATTGTGATATTGTAGATGGCAATGGAGTAAGAGTAACACTTTTTGTAAGTGGATGTAATCATCGTTGCAAGGGTTGTCAAAATCCAGAATCTTGGGATTCAAATATAGGTAAAGATTTCACTGATGATACTGTAAAGGAATTAGAATCACTATTAGCAAGGGATTATGTTGATGGGTTAACTCTTTCAGGAGGAGACCCACTATTTCCTACCAATAGAGATGAAATATTAAAATTAGTTAAATATTTAAAAAATAAATTACCAAATAAAACTATATGGTTATATACAGGATATGATTATGATGATATTAAGGATTTGGAAATTATCCAATATGTAGATATAATAGTTGATGGTGAATTTAAATTAAGTAAATTAGATACAACTTTACCATTTAGAGGTTCTGCAAATCAAAGAGTTATTGATGTCAAGAGTACTTTAGAGAGTGGAGAGATTGTATTATTTAAAACTGAATAAAAGATTATTGTTGACTTTTTTCAAAATATAGTATATAATATATTTAAAGTTTATTGAAAGGAGTATACTATGTTAGATATTTTACATAATGAGTTTGAAAAAGATGCTGATAAAATACCTAATTGGAGAAAAATGTCTAAATACTCATTAGCTAAAGGGTACATTGATAATGAAGATAATAAGATATTAAGAGATGCTTATTTCAGTGCATTTGCATTACGATATTGGCATGAGATACCCACTTTATATAGAGAATGCAATTTCCTAGTAAATAAGTTACATTGGACTATGGAAGATGTTGCAGACTTATACTTTGAAGCATTAAGTGATGTATTTAAATATCGAGCATTCATGAAACCAGATGTCTTTACATACATTAAAGATGGTGATGAGGATAAGTTCATTAATGGATATGTATATAGAGCTATAGATAGTACTAGAGAGAGATATTTTCAGTACTACAATACTGGTAAACGTGCAGGTGTATTCACATCTCATAGTTTAGATTCTTTAGTGGATGAGAATGGTGATTCATTATTAGCTGATAATTCAACTAGTAAATATAGAGATATTGATAAATTAATTAAGAATCTAATTAAAGAAAATAACATTTATGAAGCACTAGTTGTATATACTCTTGCATATTGTGATGTGTATACAAAAGTGTATCAAGATGGTATTGGAAAAGCAATTTGTAAATCTAAAAAAGTAATGAAAAGTATATTAGATTTAACTGATGATGAAGTTAATTATTTTATAGATACCTATGCAGATAATAAAGATATTAAGTATGATGTATATAAATATAGATATTATTCAAAGTCATGGAATTCATTACTTTATAAGAATGCATTAGAAAAATTAAGAAACAATGAGGAGTTGAAAGCCATATGTTTCTCGACTTATTAAAAACTGATAATTATATATCTTTTAATAAAAGATTGGCACATATCATTGGATTAAAAGAATCTATATATGTCAGTCAAATCATTAACATTATGGATAAGGCTCAAAAGAAAAATAAATTATATGATAATGATTTTATTAAATTAGATAGAAATTATATGTATGAACAAACGACATTAACTATTGAAGAACAATTGAAGATTGATGAAAAGTTAATGGGAATAAATCTAATTATTAGAGATTTTGATAATCCAGATTTATTGAAGGTTGATATTGAGTTAGTGATATCAATTGTGTCTACAAATGATTTTAAAGCTATAGAAAAAATAACAAATAAGGTTAGTGCAAATAAGAGAGTTGATAAGAAAACTAAAATGCATTATGTTGCACAAAACTTATATAAATATGTTAACACAGGTAATAATGATTTAAACAATGCAATGTATAAATGGATTGATGCTATATTAGATACTAAAGGAGCTGTACTTAATAGTGTATCTATAAATCTATTTATTACTGAATTAAATCAATATACTAAAGGAGATTTACCATTAGCTTTAAAATTAGTAGAAATAGGAACAGCATTCAATTATAGGGACTTTAATTGGGTTGCAAAGAGATATGAACAAGATAATAAAACAAACAAAGTTCCACAAGGACAATCTACTGCAAGTTCATTGTCAAATAAGATTTATTAGGGGGAATGATAAATGAATGAGAATTGTTGGTTAAAGAAACAATGTAATCAACGAGACTGCAATACATTCTGTATGAGATATTTTAAATTAAATAAATTGTATGAAGAATCATTAATCCCTTTAAACAATAGAAAACATATTAACTTAAGAACTGATAATGATGGTAGTGATGAGAAAGCATTTGAAGCACTTAAATCTATAGAAAATAATATTGAGAAATTTGTAAATGACGGAGATAATTTATACTTGTGGGGATATATTCCTGGAAGTGGTAAAACATCTTGGTCATTAAGAATGGCAGAATCTTATTTCAATAAAATATGGGTTAAAAGTGAATTAAAATGCAGAGTACTATTCATCAGTGTTCCTAGGTTCTTGTTAGAATTAAAATCCAATATTAGTGAAAAGAGTGAGTACATTCAACATATTAATGAAAATGTGTTAGATTGCGATTTAGTTATTTGGGATGATATTGGAACAAAATTAGGAACAGAATTTGAAATATCCCACTTATTAAGTATAATTGATACCAGATTAGCTAAAGGAAAATCAAATATCTATACATCTAATTTAAGTGGTGTAGAGTTATGCAAATCTTTAGGGGATAGATTATACTCTAGAATATTTAATTATTCAAGTTGTGTAATAGAACTTAAAGGTAAAGATAAACGTGGGATTGAGGTGGAATAATGATTCAATTACAAGTATTAAATAAAGTAGTAAGAACAAAAGACATCTCATTGATTACAAGAAATAATTTAAATGTAGATTTCTTCTCAGACTTGAAATTGGAATTTAATTTCATAATGAATCACTATAATCAGTATGGTACAACACCTGATTACGAAACATTATTGAGTAGATTCCCAGATTTTAAAGTTATTAATGTAGAAGAAGGTGATTCTTATCTATTAAATGAATTAATTAGGGATAAGAACACTAGAGATATGGCAAATGCATTTAATACTGTTAGAAACTTAATAATGCAAAATAAGAGTGATGAGGCTTTACAAGTATTTAAACAATCTAGTGAGAAATTATCTGTAAGTAGAGGTTTAGAAGCTGTAAATATTACAAAGGATACTTCAAGATATGATAGATACATTGATAAGACACAAAATTTCAGTAAGTACTATGTTAAGACCGGTCTTCCTGAACTAGATAAAATAATTTTAGGATGGGATAGACAAGAAGAATTAGCAACCATTATTGCAAAAAGTGGTATTGGTAAAACTTGGTTAATGTTGTTCTTTGCTACAAAAGCTGCAGAACAAGGATTACATGTGGGTATCTATTCTGGAGAAATGTCAGTAGATAAAGTAGCATTAAGAATTGATACATTAGCTGGTCATATTTCTAATGGTAGTTTAATGCATGGAAATGAAAATATTAAACTTGACTATAAAAATTATATTGATAATATTAAGGATACATTAAAAGGAGATATTGAAGTATTGACTCCTTTCAATATTAGTGGACCTGCAAATGTTAGTGCATTAAGAGCATTCATTGAAAAATATAATTTAGATATATTATTCATTGACCAACACTCTTTACTTGAAGATGAAAGAGGTGCAAAGGGAACATTTGAGAAAGCTGCAAATATTTCATATGATTTAAGAATATTACAAACATTAAAGAAGATACCATTTGTATGTGTATCTCAAATGAATAGAACTAAAAATGACGATGACCCAGAATTAATATCATTAGACCAAATTCAAAACTCAAGTAGAATTGGTCAAGATAGTACAATTGTCCTAGGAATCAGTAGAGATAAGAATGATAAAAATATTATTAAGGTTCAAATAGTAAAATCTAGAGATACTGGAGAAGTTGGTAGAGTATTAACCTACTATACTGATTTAAATCTAGGAACATTTAAATATATTCCTGAAGAGGGAGAATCTCTAGATAACACTGATTATGAACATAGATATGATGTAAATCAATCACAGACTGAACAACCAAATGGGGGTGAGGTATTTAATTGGAGTTAATTTTAAATGGATATCTAATTTCAGCACCATTAATGCAAATTTTAGAAGAATGTAGAAAAGAGTTGACAAATGGTAAATTAAATGGTATAATAGACAAAGGTAGTTATATTTCTGTTCCTTGTCCATTTCACAGTGAAGGACATGAAAGGAATAACTCTTGTGGTGTAATTAGTTTGACTACAGGAGATAAGGAATTTGGAACATTTAATTGTTTTACTTGTAAAGAGTCTGGAAGATTACCTAAATTTATTGCAGCTTGTTTCGACAGAAATGAACAATTTGCAACAGATTGGTTGATAAAGAAATTTGGAGTTAAAACAAATCAACAACAATGGTTTTTACCAAAAATAGAACTACCACAGCATATTCCAATTGTTTATGCTGATGAGAGTATATTGGAGAGTTTTCAACCTTGGCATCCCTATATGCAAAAAAGAAAACTTACTCCACAAGTGATTCACGATTTTAAAATTAAATATGATGATAAAACTGAAAGTATAATATTTCCAGTATGGGATGAAGTAGGTAACTATTTGTTCTACACAAGTAGAAATGTAAATACAAAAGAGTTTCATATTCCTCATGATGTGGAAAAACCTGTATACTTAATGAATTTCATCAATTTAAGAAATATTAAAAGAGTAGTAGTGTGTGAATCACAAATAAATGCATTAACTTGTTGGACATATGGTATTCCAGCAATTGCATTGTTTGGTAGTAGTTTAACAAACTATCAAGCCGATATTCTAAATAAATCAGGTGTTAGATATTATGTACTTGCATTAGATGGGGATGATGCAGGAAAGTCTGGTGTATCAAAATTTATATCTAAAATTAGAAAAGATGTTTTCATAGATATATTGAATTTACCACCAGATAAAGATGTCAATGATTTATCTAGAGATGAATTTATAACATATTTTAGAAATTATTTAAATTAGAAAGGAAAAGAAGAAAAGAATATGTCATACAATTATAGTGAGTATATTAAAACACAAGATGAAAGAGAACACAATAGAAGTCAAGTTGAGTTCTTAAGCAATTATTTAAAAAATGATGGAGATACTGTTTATGTAAGATTCCCTTACAATTCAGTAGATGATATCCAATTATTTGATGTACATAAGATTAGTGTAGCTGGTAAGTGGAGAAACTTAGCTTGTTTAAGAAATCCAAAGGACCCAATTGATATGTGTCCAATTTGTGCATCTAAAAGTTATCCATCATCTAAAGCATATATTAAGGCATTAGCATATTTCCAAGACCCACAATCAGGTCAAATTAGATTAGTACCTACAATTTGGGAAAGACCAAGTAAGTTATTAGCAACTCTTGCTGAAAGATTTGCAGATAATGGAACTAATGTAGTTTATAAGATTAAGAGAATGGGTGCTGCAGGAGATAATAAGACTGTATATGATATTTCAGCAGTTAATGCCCAAATTTATAATGAACAAGCATATCCTGCTGATTTCAGTGGATTTGAAAACTTTGATGTTACAAAGGGAATCTTAATGGTTAAAACATATGATGAAATTGTTCAGTTCCAAAATACAGGTGCATTCCCACAAACAAATAATGCTCCACAACAAAATGTACAAAATGTACCAACATATCAACAAGCTGAACAAAACCCATTCCCACAAAATGGATATGCACCACAAGGTGGATATAACCCACAACAAGGATATCAACCACAAGGTCAATATCAACAACCACAATATGGTGGACAACAAACTTATGGTCAACAACCACAAGGAAACACTCAAGGAAATCCACAGGGATATCAACCTCAAGGAAATCCACAAGGACAACCACCATACAATTGGACAAATGGAAATGGTCAACCTGCACAAGGTCAAGGACAACAACCTACTAATGATGGAGTAAGAACACCTAGAAAATTCTATTAGGAGTAATTAAATGCAAGATGTTAACTTATGGGGTGATGAATTCATCATCCCTAAAAAGAAAACTAAAGTAGATGAAATACTAGATAAGATTGCAAACCCAGAACAAGAAGAACTTAAAGATGACATTAAGAAATTAATGAAGAATAATAAAGTTCTACTTAAAGATAAGTTAAATATCTTATATAGATATGTTTATCGTATTTTAGGTAGACATAGTAATGAAACTCAAGTAATTACAACAGAAGAAGAACTAGTTAAATATTTTGATAATGTAATTAAAGATGGCATACTTGCATATGATACTGAAACAAATAACTCATTAGACCCTATAACTGGTAAGATAGTCGGACTATGTTTATATAGTCCCTCTAATAAACCAGCATATGTTCCAATTGAACATATTAACTATTTAACTGGAGAGAAGATACAACAAGTATCAAAGGAGTTATGTGCAGAACAACTTAAAAGAGTAGTTAAGAATAAAGTTAAAGTAGTAATGCATAATGGTAAATTCGATTATCAATTTACTAAAATGTATTTAGGTGTTGAATTACCTATATATTGGGATACAATGATAGGTTCTAGAATGATTAATGAAAATGATATTAATGCAGGTCTTAAGTGGCAATATCATTATAAAGTTGATTCTAGTCACCCTATTTATGATATTGATTCAATGTTCCCTAATATTTTATATGAAGTAATTGACCCATTCTATTTTGCTTTATATGCAGCTACTGATGCACTTATGACATATAAATTATATTTATATCAAAAATCAATATTAGAACAACCTAGTCAATCAGGACCATATAGATTATTTATGAATGTCGAAATGCCTTTGATAATCCCTGTTGCTGAAATGGAGTTAGATGGTATTAAATTCGATAAAGAATATGGTCAAAGATTATTAGATAAATATACTAAAAAGTTTGAAATTGCCAATCAAAAGTTGGATGAAGAAATGCAACAGTATTCTCAAAAGATAATGGATTGGAAATTATCAAAAGAAGCCAATACTAAACCAAAGATTTATAAAACTGATAAGGAAAATTTATTAGATAAGAAAGGTAAACCTAGATATACATTGAAAGATGATAAAGGTTACTATAAATTGGGTAAATCTAAACTTGAAATATTAGAAGACCCTATTAATTATGATTCTCCACCACAGTTAGCAATACTTTTATATGATATATTAAAGTTACAACCTATTGATGAAGAGAATCCAAGAAGTACTGATAAATTTACTTTAGAGGAATATAAAGAAAATGGTCTTACTTTGGCAAAATTATTATTAGAAAGAAAAACAATACATACATTATTAACAGATTTCATTGAAAAACTACCAAAACTAGTAAATCCAGTAACCGGAAAGATTCATTGTAACTTTAACCAAACAGGTAAGGAAGAAAAAGGTGTAGTAACAGGTAGATTTAGTTCAAGTAATCCAAATTTACAACAAATTCCATCAAAAAATAATGAATTACGTTTATTATTCTGTGCAGATAATGTAGAACATAAAATTGAATGTGAGAATAATTCATATGATGTAAATATTGGTGATGAAGTACAATTAATGGATGGTAGTTGGATTGAAATAAACAATTTAAAAAATGATGATATATTAGAAAACGGAGATATTGTATTAAATATTATAAAATTTGATAAATATTATAGAATCTTCGTTAAGGAAGAGGGTGGTAGTAATTGAGTAAGACATTAAAAACAAGAACACCTTATATGTTAGTTGGTAGTGATTACTCAGCCTCGCACAAGAACCTAGGTTAACAGCTCATTATGCTAATGACCCAGTTATGAAACAAGCCTACATAGATAAAAAAGACCTTTATTCAGTTATTGCAGCTCAATCATTTGGAGTTCCATATGAAGATTGTCTAGAATTCTACCCTGAGGGTACTGAAATTGAAATAGATGGTCAAAAAGTTATATGTGGAAATAAGACTCATCAAAATAAAGCTGGTAAGAAGAGAAGAAAAATGGCCAAAAGCATCTTGCTTGGCATACTATATGGACGTGGTGCAAGGTCAGTAGGAGAACAAATTGGAAAGACTAAAGAAGAAGCACAAGAAATCATTGATACATTCTTTAAGTCATTCCCGTCTGTTAAAAAGTGGATTGATGACACACATAAAAAGGTTAGAGATTTGTTATATGTAGAAGATTGGTATGGTAGAAGAAGACATCTAGAAGATGTTGCATTACCTAAATATTCAATTGAATGGACTGAAGAACATAAGAAACATAATAGTGATTTCAATCCAATATTAATTTGTAAAAATAGAAATAATGATACTCTAATAAATAAATATAAAAAGGCAATTGCAGATGCTAAAGGTTGGAAACAAATAGAAGCTATCAAAGAGAGTGCATTAAAGGATGAACTTGAAATAATTTCTAATGGAAATAAGATTGCAAGAGCTGAAAGACAATCCGTAAATAGTATTGTTCAAGGTGGTGCTGCAACTTTAACTAAAATGGCAATGTTAAATATTTATAATGATAAGGAATTAAATGAATTAGGATTAAGAATGTTAGTTCCAATTCATGATGAAATATTATGTACTTGTCCAAAAGTTAATGCTGAAAAAGCCGCTGAGAGGTTAGTAAAAGTTATGATTGACACTGCAAAACCTTATATTGATGTTCCAATGTCTTGTGACCCTTATATTGTAGACCATTGGTATTGGGATGAATTATCAGTTCAAATTCAAAATGAATTAGAACATTTAGAAGATGGTGATGATAAAAATGGAATACCAGGAATGTCTAGAGAAGAAGCAATTGAACAATTAAAATTAGAACATACTGAATTATTAGAGAAAGATTTATTAAATATGTTAAAAAATAATTAAATGAAAGGAAAAATATGATACTAGAAACACAAAAATTACAAAAGATTATTTCAAAAATTTTATGGGCATTAGATAACGATTCAGTTAAGAATGCATCGCCTAATGAAACAGCTGTAGGTGACAAATTAGAATTAGTAGTTACTGATGGTAAATTATATTTAAATGTTACTAACAAAGATTATTATGTAAGAGCAACTATTAATGATATTCAAGATGAAAATTTTAGAGCAGTTGTTAATGCAAAACTATTCTTAAATTTAATTTCTAAATTAACTACTGAACAAATTGAATTAAGTGTAACATCAACAATGTTAATTGCAAAGGCAAACGGTAGTTATAAGTTCCCATTAATTTATGAAGGAAATGATTTATTAAAATTAGAAGAAATTGTAATTAATAATCCTACATCTGAATTTACTATTCCTGTAGATTATTTATCAAGTATCTTAAATTATAACTTAAAGGAATTAAATAAAAATGAGGTTGTTAACCCAATTCAAAAGTTATTTTACATTGATGAACAAGGATGTATTACATTTACAACAGGTGCATGTGTAAATAACTTTAGTTTAAGTCAACCAATTAAATTATTATTAAATCAAAAACTAGTTAAGTTATTTAAGTTATTTGAAGGAGATAATGTTAAGTTTACTATTGGATATGACCAACTTAAGAGTGGTTTAATTCAAACTAAAGTAAGATTTGAAAATGAAGATATCATTATTACATCTATCACATCAACTGAAGAAAGCTTATTAAGTAAGTTCCCAGTTAAAGCAATTAGAGATAGAGTAAAAATGTCATATCCACATCAAATTACAATTGACAAGTTAGCATTATCACAAGCACTATCTAGATTATTATTATTTAACAACTCTAGAGATGATTCTTTAAAGGATTTTGGTATTTTTAAGTTCAGTGCTGATAAAGTAGTCATCTATGATTCAAAAGAAGAAAATAAGGAAGAAATTGATATCTTAAATTCAAATGTAACTGATGGATATGAGGCAATCATTGATATTAATAATTTAAAAGTAATTATTGATAATTGTTCTGAAGATATTCTATTATTCAACTTTGGTAATGGTCAATCATTTGTATTATCTCGTGGAAATATTACAAATATGATTCCAGAAGCTAGGAGAGAATAATCTTGACATATAGTTTAGGTAAGAAATTTGAAGCAAAAGTAAAGGGAGATTGGGAAACTAGTCTCCCTGATAATACAATTATTAGATTGCCAGACCAACAAAGTAGATATTATGGTCAGTCTAGAAATATTTGTGATTATTTAGGATTTGCATTCAGTAAATTATTTATGATTGAATGTAAGGAAACAAAGGAGAACACATTTAATTTTGCAAAGCTGACACAATATGAAGATTTACTAGAATATGATAATAAATTAGGAACATATCCTGGAGTATTATTATGGTTCAGTAAACATGATGTAGTAATATGGGTAAATGTTAGAACAATTAAACAGATGAAAAATGATGGTAAGAAATCAATTAATATCAAAGATGTTCTTGAAGATAAGTATAAATTCTATATAATTTCAACTGAAAAGTTAAGAACATTTATGAAATGTGATTTCAATAAGTTCGTAGAAATTGAAAAGTAGGTGGTCTAATGGAAACTACAATTAATTTAGATGAAATTAAAAATATAAAAAAGTATATAGATGAAAATGTAAATGATATAAGAACAATCAGTGATGATATTGTTAATGAATATACTCAAGTATTAGATGATATAATGAAAGACATCAATAGAGATGTTATTAATGCAGATTTAGTATCAGATGCAGTACTAGAGAAATATTTCCTAGAATTAACAAATGCAATATACTTTTTAGGTTCTAAAGGAGAATTTTTAGGACTATATGATGATTTATCTAAAGCGAATGTAAAAATTAAATATAACCAAGCATATTCTGATAATCAAATACAAAATATTGCAAGTGGTAAGAAAACAACTGTTGATGAAAATAGAGCATATGCGGAATCAGCATCTATGAATGATAGCATAGTGAATGCAATATATGCTAGAAGTTTTAGAATTATTAAAACAAAAATTGAAAGTGCAAATGAAATGGTAAAAACATTATCTAAAATAATCTCAAAGAGAATGAATGAAAAAGATTATTCTGATTATGTAAACCCATTTAATGAAGGGAGTAACTAATGTCATTAGATAGTTTTATAAAAGATATTAATAAAACATACAAGATGGATAATCTTGCTGTGTATGGTGTTAAATTAGATGGATTCAAAGAGACATTCTCTCTAGGAACTCCTAGTTGGGATTTCTGTGTATATAACTCAATCCCTAGAGCTTGTTTTATTGAATTAGTTGGTCCAGAATCATCTGGTAAAACTACTGCAGCATTCTTAATGGCAGGATGTTTTATTAGACAAGAAAAGAAGAAACCAATAGAAGAAAGAAAACATATCTTATTTATAGATGCTGAGGGTACAGCTGACCCTACTTGGTCAATTAAATCAGGATATGATATGAATGATGAAGAAATCAGAACAGTATATGTAAAGGCAGCCGGTCAATCCGCTGAACAATTATTTGATATTGTTATCAATGGTATTAAAACAGGAGAAATTGGATTAGTAATATTCGACTCTTTAGTTGCCATTGCACCACAACAAGTAAGTAATGCTGGTATGGAAAAGAAAGATATGGGTACACTTGCTAAATGTATTTCAGACTTTGTTAAGAGAAGCACAGGTTTAATTAATAGATACAAGACTACATTTATAGGTATTAATGGTTTGTATTTAGACCCTAACTGTATGTTTGGAAATCCAGAGAAAACTGCAGGTGGAAATGCTTGGAAGAGAGCTTGTTCATTAAGATTAAGATTTAAACGTGGAGAATTCTTTAATGAAGCTGGTGAAAAATGTTCAGATGGTAGCCCAGCAGGACATGTTATTGAAATGGCAGTATTAAAGACAAAATTCTGTAAGTGGGATAGAAAACTTGGAAGATGTCATCTACACTATACTAAAGGTATTGATGTATTATGGGATACTATTGAAGTTGCAACTCATTTTGGAATCATAAATAAAATTAATAATAGTTGGTATAATTTTATTAATTTAGACACTGGACAACCAATAACTGATTCTACGGGTAAGGAAATCAAAATAAATGGTGAATCTAATGTTAAAAAGTATTTAGAAGAGAATGTAGACTTCTGGAGAACTATTTATGATAAAGTATATGAATTGATTGCAATTAAGGATAATCCAAATGTTGTTTCATTTGAAAAGATGTTAGGAATTAACATTGAAGAAGAATTTGGAGTTAATCTAAAAGAAGAACAAATGGAGAGTGAATAATATTGGCTACTAAAAATAAACAATCAACAAGATATTTCAGTGATTTACAAGAAACATATGTTGCAAAGTTATTAAATGGTCAAAAAAATTCAAACTCAGGTGCAGGACTTTATAGAAAGGGAGATGTAGTTGTTCCTAATGCATCTCTCTTAATAGAGTGCAAAACTTGTATGGAAGATAAAAATTCATTTTCAATTAAAAAGGAATGGATTGATAAAAATAGGGCTGATGCATTTAATGTTAGAGCTGATGAAAATTGTATAGCATTCAACTTTGGTCCTGAACAAGAAAACTTTTTTATTATAGATGAAAAGTTAATGAAATTCTTAGTTGAAAAGTTAGAGGAAGAAAACAATTGACAAATAATTTAAATAGTGTTATAATTTTAAGTAGGAGTGATGTAAATGAAAGATATTGAAACTACAAGGATTATCGCAACATCATCATTTACCTTAAATCTAGGTAACTTTAATTCAGCAAAGGTTGAATTTACAATGGAGAAAGTTATTAATAATCCAGATAATGTTAATCTAGAAGAAGAAAAGGAAAAACTTTGGAATGAAGTTAATGATGAAGTAGATAAACAAATAAGGGCTATTAGACAGTCTATATGAGTGAAAGATTAACTAGAGAATTAAATAAATTAAAATATGCAAACCTAGTTAAAGTTGAAGAAGAACACTATAAAATTAATAAGAATGACAAATTACATATGGAAACTGATAAATGTTACCTAATTAGATTGAATGATTCTATTTATAATCAAGATAGTAATTTAATTAATTGGAACAATGGTAGATTACCTAAAGGAAGATTCTATCAAGTGGAAGTAACACAAGTTATGGGTAACATGATTAAAGTATCAGGAATAGGATTTAATGATTTAAATTGCACATCATTTGTAGAAAATTGGTTTGGTTGGTTACCAATGGATGAAATTGATGTAATAAATAAGATATAAAGTTGGTGATAAATTAAATGGAAACATTAGCAACTAAATATAGACCAAAAGAATTTAGTGATGTTGTTTCTCAAGAACACATTGTAGAAAGTTTAAATAAACAAATAGTTGAAAAGACTTTTAAGAATGTTTATTTATTTACAGGTTCTTCAGGATGTGGTAAAACAACTATCGCTAGAATAATGGCAAATATGATAAATAATGGAGAAGGACATCCAATTGAAATAGATGCTGCATCTAATAATGGTGTAGATAAAATAAGAAATATAGTTGACCACGCAAGTGAAAGAGACATTAGTACATATAAAGTAATAATTATAGATGAATGTCACGTTCTTACAAATGCAGCTTGGCAAGCATTTCTTAAATGTCTAGAGGAACCACCAAAATATACTATATTTATCTTTTGTACAACTGACCCACAAAAGATACCGGATACAATATTAAATAGAGTAATGAGATTCAATCTTACTAGAATTCCAACTGATAAGATTAAAGAAAGATTACTTATGATTTGTAGAGAAGAAAAATTTACTAATTATGAAGAATCAGTTGATTACATTGCAAAGTTAGCAAATGGTGGAATGAGAGATGCAATTGCTTTATTAGATAAAGTTGCTGCATACTCAACTGATTTTAAAATAGAAACAACACTAGATGTATTAGGAGATTTCTCCTATAAAATAATGTTTGATTTAACAAATGCAATAATAGATGGAAATGATAATTTAGTAATTACCACAATAGAAGACTTGTATAATAAGGGGTATGATTTGAAATTATTCATTGAACATTTCCTAGATTTTGCATTGGATTTATTTAAGTATAGTATATTTAGGGATTTAGATTCAATTAAAATTCCTGGAATATTCGAAGAAGATTTAATATATACGGTTGGAGAAGGAGATAGTAAAACTTACTACTCTAGATTTGTAGATAGAATATTAGAAATCAAAAATGCAATCAAGTATGATACAAATCTATTCTCCACTATTGAAGTTATGATGATTAAAATGTGTAGAGGAGTTTAAAATGTATACTATTAATGAATATGATAATAGTCCAAAAACAGTAGTTGCAAGTATTAGCTTAGAATCTATGGGATTTATTACTTGGTTAGTATTCTTAATTTTAAAAGTCACAAATGTATTTCCTGAATCATTTACTTGGTTTTGGGTATGGTTCCCATTATGGTTCCCAATTGCATTGACTTTAGGATTATACTTGATTATATTTTTAATTGCCGGTATAATATTATTATTCAATAGGAGTTGATTTAATTGCAATTAAGAGGTCAAGAAAAATTAGTTAATACATTTATGAATATGAAAGTTCTACCACATGCATTTATATTGTTAGGAGATGATGGATGTGGTAAACATCTATTTTCAAAAGATATTGCTGAAATGAAAGAGCTTGAGTATCAAGATATAACTGAAACAATATCAAATGATTTAATTGCAGAAATACAAGTAAGTAGAGTACCTACATTATATACTATAGATATAGAAGAAGTTAAAGACCAAAATATATTATTAAAATTCCTAGAAGATTATGATGCCTATACATTTGTATGTGTATTGGTAAATAATAAAAATTTGGTGTTAAATACAATATTAAATAGATGTATAATATATCAGTTTGAAAGATATAGTAAAGAATTCTTAATGGATGATATTGCATATACACTAGCATCTGATGAGAATAAACCTATATTATTAAATATATGTACTACACCTGGTCAAATGAATGATATTGTAAATGAAGATTTACAATCACTAGATAGATTATGTGATACTATAATTTTGAAATTACAAGATGCTAATTTCTCAAATATGTTATCAATAACATCACAATTTAACTATAAAGACCAATATGGAAAATTCAATGTTAATACATTCTTTAAACTAATGTTATATAAATTAAAATGTTCATGTATATCAAATAGTAATTATTTCAGTTATTATATGTTAACTCAAAAATATGCAATTAGATTAAATGATAGTAGATTTAAAAGAGAAGATTTATTAACTAATTATTTAATAGAACTTTGGAAATTATCAAAAGGAATAAGTTAATGGAAGAAAAAGAAAAGAAAGATGATAGTAGAGTCTTAAAACTTAAAGATGGTACTAAAGTTCCAGGTGCTACAACAATATTAAAATTATTAGATAAACCATTTCTAGTTAAATGGGCAAACAATTTAGGTAAAAAGGGAGTAGATGTTACTGAATATGTCACACATAGTGCAAGTGTTGGAGATTTAATTCATACAATCATTCAATCTCATTTATTACACACTGAAGTAGATATTTCAAAGTATGATGATTATGACTTGAAAACAGCTGAAGATGCATTCTATAGATATCTAGAATGGGAAAATCAACATACTATTGAAGATGTTGAAATTGAAAAGAGATTAGTAAGTGAAACATATAGATATGGTGGATTCCTTGATTTATATTGTAAAGTAGATGGAAAGTGGACTATAATAGATATCAAAACAAGTAAACAAATTAATACTGAACAAAAAGTTCAAGTAAGTAGTTATGAACAATTGGTCAGAGAAAATAATTTAAAGGTTGACCGAATATTAATTATAAATACTGGTAAATCGCCAGAATCAAAATTACAAGTAGAAGAAATTGCAATGGACAAAGCATCTAAATATTTTAAATGTTTTAAATCATTATTAGATTTATATTATGTCCAAAAAGAGATAGGGTGGGATGAATGAAATCATTAGAGTTATTAAAAGAGAATATCTTAAACAAAGAATTAGACAATGGTTTTAAGATATTTAAGTATGAAGATAACTCTTTTTTAGTTAATACATATATCAATGCAATTTGTGAGAATTGTAATCTAGAATTGAATTATGTTGATAGTGTTGAAAAGTTACTATCATTAAAGGATGATATATTTTTTGACACTACAACATATCTAAATGTAGTAGATGTTGATGAGCTTGAAAATAATATTGTCAATATTGATGGATTAGAGAATTGCATTATTAAATGTAAGAAAATTAAAAAAGATATAGAAAATAATCTTACTGATTATGTCTATCTATTTCCAAAATTAACTGATTGGCAAATAACCATGTATGCAGAAGAAAGATTAAAGGGGATGGACCCTAAGGCAATAAAGTGGTTATGTGAGATTACTAAATATAATATATTAAGATTGGAAAATGAGATAGATAAAATTGCAGTATTTGATGAAAAGGATAGAATGAGAATATTCTTATTAATTAATAAAGAAAATGGTTATATGGATTTATGCAACTTTACAGTGTTTGATTTAATAAATGCAATAACTAAAAAGAAATATGATGCAGTCAATCAAATCCTTAAAGTTATTGATTTAATTGATGTAGAACCTGTAGGACTAATCACATTATTATTAAGACAATTTAAGAATATAATAGACATTCAAATGAGTGTCAATCCAACTCCTGAGAAATTAGGATTAACTGCAAATCAGTTTAAGGCAATTAAATATAATTGTGGTAAATATAGTAATGAAAAACTGATTGAGATATATGAATTGTTAAATACAATTGATTATAGATTAAAGGCTGGATTATTAGACAGTGATAAAATTATAGATTATGTAATATGTAATATTTTAAAATAAGGAGAATTAAATGGCAAAGGAATTTAAAAGTTTTTTCAAAACTGTAGGTGGTGGGGAAGGAAATAAATGTCACTACCCAACTAGACTAGATACTTATGGATGTGGATGTTATCATAACTGCAGTTACTGTTATGCACGTTCTTTACTTGATTTTAGAGGACTTTGGAACCCAGATGAACCAAGTGTTGCTAGTCTAAAGAAAATTGAAAATAAGGTCAAAAAACTACCTAAAGGAACAACATTAAGACTTGGTGGTATGACTGATTGTTTCCAACCTTGTGAGCTTGAACACAGAGTTACATATGAAACAATCAAGATATTAAATAAGTATGATATTCATTATCTAATTGTTACTAAATCACATATAGTTGCAAATGATGAATATTTACAAATTATGAGAAAAGATTTAGCACATATTCAAATTACTACAACAACATTAGATGATGATTTATATCTTAAATTAGATTATGAGAAAGCATCATTACCAAGTAAGAGAATTGAAGCTATTAAAAAATTACAAGATAATGGATTTGATGTTGCAATTAGATTAAGTCCATTAATTCCAGAATTTATGGATTTTGAAAAATTAAACTCTCTAGGAATCAATAAAGCAATTGTAGAATTCTTAAGAGTTAATACTTGGATTAAGAAATGGTTTGATATTGATTATTCTAAACATACTTTAAAAGAGGGTGGATATAATCATTTACCATTAGATGTTAAGAAAGAAATTTTAAGTAAGATTAAGATTCCAAATGTATCAGTATGTGAAGATGTACTAGAACATTACCTTTATTGGAGAGATAATTTCAATCCTAACAAAGATGACTGTTGTAATTTAAATGGTGCAACACCATTACAAGTTACACTAGAAGATGATGACGCTCCAAGTTTTGTAGGAGCTGAATTACAAGATTAAGGAGTTGATATTTTGAAAAATTTAAATTTATTTGATATGATTTATGATGAGTATCATATTGATGGCGACATAAAACTTATCGAATGTTTTGCGGGTTACGGCAGTCAGGCCCTTGGACTTCGCTATCTTTTAGGAGATGAAGAGTTTAAAAAAAGAGTAACACATCATAGGATTTGTGAATGGGCTATTCCATCAATCATATCATATGCAGAATTACATAAGGATGAGTTACCTAATTATGGTAAGGATTATTGTGGAGAAATGACCAGGGATGAACTTGCTCAAAAGTTATTTGAACTAGGAGTATCTGCAAATTACAATGAGCCTGCTAAATTAGAACAATTAAAGAGAATGCAATTAGAGAAATTACAATTAATTTACAATTCCATTCAATGGGCAAATAATCTTGTAGATATTTCAAGGGTAACAGGTAAAGGATTAGAAATAAATGATACTGATAAATATGATTATATTTTCACTTATAGCTTCCCATGTCAAGACCTTTCATTAGCTGGTAAACAAGCTGGACTTGGAGAGGGTACTAGAAGTGGATTATTATCACAAGTTGAAAGAATCCTAAAAGAATGTAATGAATTAGGTAAAGAACATCTTCCACAGATTCTACTAATGGAGAATGTTCCACCTTTAATTTCTGAAAAATTCTTTAAATCATTTGAAGCTTGGTGTTATGCATTAACAAAATTAGGATATTCTAATTTCTATAAGATTTTAAATGGTAAAGATTTTGGAGTTCCTCAAAATAGAGAAAGAGTATTTATGATTTCAATTCTAGGAGATTATACATATAAATTCCCTAAACCAATTCCATTAAGACATAAGTTGAAAGACTTATTAGAAAAGGATGTAGATGAAAGTTATTTCCTATCTAAAAATATGATTGATTATATTTCAAATACAAATGAAAAATGGACAGGTAATAATAATGGTGCATATGTAAATAAAAGTGTAGCATCTACTCTAAATACTGGAGAGGGTAGTAAGAGATGTGATGCATCAAATTATATGAGTGATGAATTACCAGATGACTATGATATTCAAGGTTTAACAAAACATCTAACTGAAACATTCCAAAAGAATGATATTAAAGAATGTGAAGAATATGACCTAGTTGATGCATACAATAAAACAATAAACAAAACAGGAATTAATCCAACATTGAGTTGTAAAGACCCAGCTAGTGATGATAAATATGTATTTGTAAAAGAACCTGAAGAAAATAAAATTGATTTAAAACGTGGATATGCTGTTCCAGTTGGTAAGGAACAAGAAGAAACTAATGAAATTGATTATATAGGTAATTACTCTAAATCTAATTTTAATCAAACTCCTATTGTTGGTAAGAATGGTGTTGCACCAACAGTTACTGAAAATCATGGACAAGTAACAGCAATAACTGTTGAAGATGATAAAGATGAAATGTTAAAAACTGAATTATGCAATAAATTAGTTAGAGATGGTTTAGTAGAAGAAGGAGATGTAGTTAAACATTCATATACTCAACAAATCTTAGACGGTAATAAGAAATGTGTTGAAAAGAGTGATGGAGTAATGATTACATTAACCACTCGTGGAGATTGTGTTGGTGTATGTGTAAACGATGAACATCCAACAATTACTGAACCTAGAATTTGTGCAAGTCGTGGTAGAAATCCTGAGAATCCTAATTCTAGAGAAAAGGGTGCAAAATTAGAACAAAGAATTGAACTTGGTCCTGAAGGTACATCAAATACTTTAACAACTTTTCAAAAGGATAATTATGTAATTATTCCAGAAGAAAATAAAAAAATGAGTGAAAAACTTGTTGAAAAAGTATTAGATGAGAATCTAGTGGAGGAGGGAGATGTATTTGATTATACTTATTCTGGAGATAGATTAGATAACTTTAGAACTCAAAATAAAGAAAATAAAGATTGTTGTGCCACATTGAGAACAAAAGATGCATTGGCACTTGCAGTTAGAGATAAAGGTCCATATGTAGATTGGGATGGTACATATGAAATTGATTGTAGAGCTTATAAGGATGAAAAGTATGCTCCAACATTAAATACCTATATTGAAAGTAAAGTATTACTTAATAGTAAAGACTTGCAAAGAGAAATAAATCAAAATGCAAAACATCAACAAGATTTAGTTAATAATGAAGATGAGTGTTCAAGAACATTAGTTGTTGGTTCTCATTTAAATGGTGATACCTATACTAAAACTGTGGTTTCACACAAATCTAATTTACGTATTAGAAAATTAACAGAACGTGAATGTTTCAGATTAATGGGTGTGGTTGATAAAGATAACCAAAGATTAATTGATGTTAATAGTAAATCATTATGTTACCATTTAAGTGGTGATTCAATTATTACAAGTTGTATCGTAGCATTATTGTCACCATTTTTCCCAGATATAGATGTAAATAAAAAACTAGAAGAACTTGCAGATAGTTTATGTGAGGTTAAAAAATGATAAATAATAAAGAACAACTAGAATATAAATTAAAATGTCTTCAAGAACGTAGTAATGCACTACTTGAAGAACGACAAAGAATACTTGAAAGACTTAAACAAGCTAAAGACGATGGTGTAGATGCCACATTTGTCACTCAGGAATTAAATGATAACTTATCCAATAGTAAATCTCTATTGGATGAGTATCAACAAGCATATACTGATTTCTTAAATGTAAGTAAGTAGGTGATAGATTGAAAATATGTATTTATAGTGACCCACACTGGAGTATGACATCATCTATTTTTACTCAACAAGGTGTTAAATTCTCAAGAAGATTAGAGAATCTATTAGATAGTATGAATTGGGTAGGTCAACTTGCAAAAAGCAAAAATTGTGATAGAATTATATGTGCAGGAGATTTCTTTCATAAAGATACTTTAAATGCAGAAGAAATTACAGCACTTAAACAAATTAATTGGACTGATATACCAAAACAATTCCTATTAGGAAATCACGAATTGATGAAAGAAAATCAAAATATGCACTCATTAAATACTATATATGGTATTGGTGAGATTATAGATAGTCCAAAAATAGAGTACATTGGAAATACTAATTTGATATTTGTTCCATATATTGATGAGGACAATAAAGTGCCTTTAAGAGACATAATCTCACAATTATCACCAAATCAGTACTCTAAAACCCTAATTATCTCACATAATGATATTAAGGGAATTAGATATGGTAAGTATGTGTCTGAGATGGGATTTGGTATAGATGAAATTGAATCTTGTTGTGACTTATATTTTAATGGTCATTTACATAATGGTGCAAAAGTAACTAATAAGATTATTAATATAGGAAATTTAACCGGACAAAATTTTACTGAAGATGGATTTAAATATAAACATGGTGCATATATTTTAGATACTGATACTTTAGAGTATGAGTTCTATGAGAATGAAAAAGCTGTTAATTTTTATAAGGTGTTTATAGATAAAGTAGAAGATATAAATATAGTAGATAGGTTACCAATTAGGTCAATTGCTAAATTTTATGTAAAAGAATCATTAGTGACTGATTTAAAAACTAAATTAAAAGATGCATTTAATTTAATTACATATCAATTAATAGTAGTTCCAGATGGTGACACAACTACTATGAAAAATATATCTGAGTCTTTAACTAAAGTAAATCATCTAGATGAATTAGTAACATTCTGTGTTGAGACATTAGGTGATTTTGAAATATTAAGATATGAATTAAATGAAATTATAAAAGAGAAAGGATTGATATAATGTTTGAAAAGGTTTCCCCATCACACCCAGATAAGGTGGCAGATAGAATTGCAGGTGCAATTGTGGATTTAGCATATGCAAAAGAAGATAATCCAAAAGTAGCAGTTGAGGTTTTAATTGGACATGGTAAATGTCACATTATTAATGAATCATCAGTTAAATTATCAACTACTGATATTAATAAATTAGTTAAGAGAATTAGTAAAGAAGAGTTAGATGTTGATTATGTTGAAGTTCCACAAGACCCATTCTTAGCCGCAAATCAAGAAAAAGAATTGAGATGTGGAGATAATGGTATTTTTAAAGGAGTTCCATTAAGTCAAGAAGAAAAATATTTATCTAGTATTGTTAGAGACTTATACACAAAGTATCCAAGTGATAGCAAGTTCATTTATGATGAAGAAGATAACAAATTAATTGTATGTCAAAGTAATGTCAATTCAATTGATTTAATGAATTATCTTAACGCAAGATACAGTGATATTAATAAAGTAATAATTAACCCATTAGGAGAGTGGACTGGTGGTATCAATGTAGACACTGGTGCAACTAATAGAAAACTTGGCTCAGATATGGGTAGAGCTGTAACTGGTGGTGGAATCAATGGTAAAGATTTATCTAAAGCAGATGTCTCAATCAATATTGTATGCCACTTGTTAGCACAACAAAATCAAACCGAAGTATATTCATATTGTGCTATTGGTAATGAATCAGTAAAGTTTACACTTGGTAATGGAAATCATTTCAGATTAGAATATAGTGATATCGTTCAAAGAGCAAAGGCTTATATTAGTGGTTTAGGTGGATTTGAAAAATTAGCTGAATGGGGATTAATTTAGGTGGTGGTTTAATTGATTTATAAATTTAAAACATTGACACTGCATAATTTTCTCTCATTTGGGGATGCAACTATTGATTTAACTGATAGGGGATTTTGTCTGATTTATGGTAAAAACAATAATCCAAGTGATAGAGCATTATCAAATGGTAGTGGTAAATCAACTATAGTAAGTGGTATATCATATTGCTTAACCGGACAAACAATTCAAGGAATTAAATCAAATATTGAGAATATACATACTAATGGTGGATGTTATGTATCACTAGAATTCAGTGCAGGTGCAGATGATTTTGTTGTAACAAGATACAAGAATCATGAAAAGTTTAAAACTGATTTAAAGATATATAAAAATGGTGAAGATATAAGTGGAAAAGGAATTAAATTAAGTGAGAATGTTCTTGCACAAGAACTTCCTGAATTAACACCACAATTAATTTCATCAGTAATATTATTAGGTCAAGGATTACCTAATTCATTTACAAAGAATTCTCCTTCTGGTAGAAAAGAATTATTAGAACAATTAACAGGTTCTGATTTTATGATTCAAGATGTAAAAGATAGAATCAGTAAGAGAATTGAAAAAATTGAAAATGAACAAAAAGGTTATGATGATAAAAATATTGCATTAAACAGTCAAAACAAAGTATATAATGATTCATTAGCGTCTATTAAATCTGAAATTGAAAATCATAAGGTAGTTAATTATGATGAAGAAATTAGTAAAATTGATAATTTAATTATAAATAATACTAATGAAATAAATA
>OCVV011338206.1_pt1 | contig 30064 bp, 48 predicted proteins | sample 1539721 | NCBI WGS metagenome assembly OCVV01 (sample SAMN02144230, study PRJEB22623) | gut metagenome | biome: sheep rumen | host: Ovis aries | place: New Zealand | reverse complement strand
GCTCGTCTGCTCACGCTTTATTCTCTTCTGCACTTGGATGGCGTAGTCGTCTATCAGAGCCCTTGTGTGCTGATCGGCCATTTTCAACCATTCACGGAACTTCTCAAAACTCGCAAGAGTACCCCTGAGCCACTTACCACGATTGAATCGGATTTCCTTTCGTTCCTCACATATATCCCAGACCTTCATGAACTCTGCTTCCGCTATCAGAACGGGTATAATGACTTGCGACCACACCCTTGCACGGCAGTCTTTCATAACGGCTATGCTCTCCCTGAGACTCAGGCTTACCTTTTGCGGATGAACACCATTTGCCAACTGCACGTAGTTGACCTTTGCCTTTTCCTTTACTGTTTCCATATCTTACAATTCAAAGTCAACACACAATCTTGCACCGATATCATCTGGAGTGATACTTGCACCAGGCTCCCTTGGTACGAGATTCGCAACAAGATGCTGGTTCTCTGCTTCTTCACAAGCCTGCTGGTACGGCCCTTTCGCAATGGCGAACAAAGGCCTTCTCTTTTCTGTCACAGGCACCCAATTATAGTTCTCGCTCTTACACATATTATATATTTATTGGATTCATTTTCGATGTATTGAGATTCAGGAAGAGACCGTTCTGCTCGACGGAGCCCTTGCTGATGAGTTTCCAAAGAAGGTCACAGCCCAGCTGACTGAGCGTAGAGTTAATGAACAAGTCCTGCTTGGTAAGGGCTTCTGCCAGTGAACAGCTCGGCCCGCTATCTTTCTCATCCACTGTCGTAAGGTCAAACATGGTGTCAACGCATGGCAGCTCCTTCACCACCTCGAACTTCTTACTGGTAGGCTGCTTGACAGGCTTGACAGTGCCAAGTACGACCTGACCCGAGTCTGCCGTATTCCCGAAGTCCAGCCAGTAATATGCCCTCGTTCTGTCATCATTACCCTTGTTCTTCCACTTACGGAGGTGCTTACCGATATCTATCCTTGCCTTCACATTATCCACACAGGTAATGGTGATGTTCGCCACCGTATCGGCATCCTTACTCGGATATCGCTCTGGCACGGCCTCCCACTCGAAATCAAAGAAGCGGTTGATTCTGGTTACCAGCACGTCTGCCTTGTTGGCTCCTACCTCAGAGACCATGAAGAGCTGACGTCCAAGGTTTGCCCTCGTAACGATATCGTCATCATAGACCGTGACATCAAGACCAGTATGGCCAAGGCTCTGAAGGGCACAGTTGATACGTGCCAGTGCTGTCACTACCTGACAGCCAGTACCACCAGCACCGATGACGTTCACTGTCAATGGGTGCATCGGGTTTATGATATAGTTATCTGCAAAATGCCTCTTCTTCATCTTAATAAATTGCTTAGTTTGACATTTACGGGAACGAGCACGTCAGTAGGGAAGTCCTTGCCTGTCTCGATAAGCTCTTTGGTCAGGACGGCAAGATTACCCTTGACAGGGTTATCGCCTAAGATGTGGCTAAACTCAGAGTTCCAGTACATCTTCTCCCAATAGGCAATGACATTCTCAAAGGTACGCTCTTCTGGTTTCTCCACCTTCGCATTTCCCAGACAGACGCTATTCTCTGCTGTATTCATGAATGGAGCATGGTATAGCTTGTCTGCTGGATGCTTGCCCTTGAAGGCGTACAGTCTCATCTTTCCATTCGCCACCACGTACACCAATCCTGGCACCTTCATCTTCCCGTTGGGAATATTCAGTGGCTTCGAGAAGAAAACGTTTCTTTCCTCTGGCCCGTGATACCATACCAGTTTGTCATGGTCAATACGGGTGTCGCAGTAAAGAACGTTACTCGGTACTCTGCCGTACATACCCAAGTCCAACTGGCTTGAAGTCGTCTGCACGGTCTTGATGATGCTTGCAAGCATCTTCTGGGTCAACGGCTTACCTGCGCCCATCTTCCCATTACGGATATTCCGCTTTTCGAGATAGTACCCTCTCTCGCTGCTGTCCGTATCTCCAGTCATATATGCAACAATGGCTGCAAATGGCTCATAGACTTCCGTTATACGTTTTATCGTCTTACTCATAGGTGTATTTTATAAACTGCTCAAACCACTCGTTCCACCTCTTGGGGTAGTCCGTTTTCATCTTTATCTTCTTCTCACCAGAGAATCTTTCTATGCCCATCAGGATAGTGCCTCCAAAATTACCTGCATCGTTATTCAGGCACTCTACGGTTCCCTCCACAACAGGGTCATCAAGTGCGAAACATAGGGCAAACTGGCGGTCAAAGTCCATCATGTCATCGTTGGTGTCCCAATCAAAGAAACTGTTGTCGCCAAGCTCGTACCTGATAAACCGAAGCTCGTAGTTAAACAGGTTGTCCTCAAGGGTTATCTGGATTCCCTGATAGATAAGGTCTAACAGCGTGGCCACCTTGTTACGGTGTCCTTTCCCCGTCTTGTAATATGCCTTCCCGCTTTGCCCGTAGGCCTTGACATTCTTGCATATCCTATTGACCAGACCTTCAGGATTCCCAGCAAACTTGCGACGTCTGTTCTCAATCTCTTCAAAGATTTTATTGATATCGCCATGAACATAGGACTCTGCCCACTCCCTGTATTCTTCTCCCCACGTTTCGGACTGCTCAGGGTCTATCTGACAGTTGTCCTCCATATCCATGATTCCAAGCTGGTACTCAAAATCGTAATGAGACTTTGGTGACAGGAACGGGCCTTTCCAGTCAAGGAAAGCATAGAAATCCATGAGGATATTGCGCAGATCGTCGTCAACTCCCGTGACAATCTTCACAGGAAGGAAAAACAGATGATAGGTATCAAAGTCGCATACCGTATAGCCGATTAGTTCCTGATGCCTATTGCCTTTGTCATCCTCTACATTGGCAAACTCCACCCACTCGTTATCGGTCTTTCCCTTGACCTGCTCGATGAGGTTTGCTGCATCCTTGTATGGGTTCCCACTATGCTCAACTTCCACATCACTGCCAAGGACGTGAAGAAACTCCTGTACCTGCCCTTCGATAGCAGGCAAGTCGATATCTTCACACCTTGCAGTGACAGTACAGAGGTCATAGCCTGACAGGTTCTCGAACTGGAAGTTCAGAAAATCAGAGCACACCCCTTTTCGGGTAGAACGCCCCTTCTCTCTTCTCTGTTCTCTTCCAGACACAACACCCGACCTATTGCTTGATGGAACTGCCATAACTCTGTAATTTTGTCCTTCTTGTCTCGTTTCTTCTTCATCCCTTGGTGCCTACTGTTGTCTTGAACTCATAGACGGCCTCGTCATTCTCCATTTTCGGGCCATGGACGTTACTCGTCGTGAGCTCTGGGTACTGGTTGCTGTAGAAGTTCATCACCTCTTCAGGTGTCATATCAGGGTTGGGGTCAGAGAGTTTCTGGCCATTGTGCTTGAAAACACGCTTGTACTCTTTTACATGAAGTGCCATAATCGTAATTTTTTAAGGGTTATTCTTCTTCCGTTGTCTCACTCTCGTCTGCCGTTTCCTCGGCTGGTTTCTCGGCTGGTTTCTCGGCTGCTGCAGATTTGGTGTTGCCGTTGAGCTTGACGTTCTTCCCGTCACTCTTGTCTTCCTTGGCTGCTCCGAACATCGTGCCCTCACCCAGAACCTCTTGGATTTTCTTACGCATGGCGTCAATCTTCGCCTGGCCACCATTCACCTTGTCGGCAATCTTCTCAGCATTGTTGAGACAGGTGATAGCATCCTTGAACTTGTCTTCGCCGTAGTTCTTCTCGGCCAGTGCCAGCCAGTCAGAGAAAGTGCTGCTAACCTTCTTCTGCTCTTCCTTGGCCTTCTTCTCCATTTCAGATGCGGCCTTGGCTGCTATCGTGGACTGCTCGAAGTCCTTTATGTTAGACAGGAGCCCGTTGGCTCTGGCAATAGGACGCAGCGCAGTATCGAGGAAGCTCTCGTCTATTTCCTCTGGCGTTCCCGTCATGCAGATGGGGATGAACTTGTTCTTGGCTGCATCCTTGACCAGACTGTTGCCAGGCAGGACACTCACCGTCATTCCGTTCTCACTCTTGGCCACCGTCATAACCACGGTACTGCCTGCTTCCATACTCTCGGATAGTTTCTTGAATAATTCCATAATGTTTTGAATTGTGGCCAGTGGTTGGCTGGCCGTTACCTTATATTTATCTTATTTGCATTGAATTAGTCGGCATCGAAGAACGTGAACACACGTACCATCGGGGCTCCGCTTACCTTGTGGTTCTCACCAGTGAGCACATGATAGACACGTACTCTGTTTCCGTGAACACTCTGCTCTGTTCTTACAAACTGCATTTCTGGATGCTCAGGATGAGAATATGCACGAAGATTACGAGACTCACCGTTATAACTCTTTCCGTCCCAACCACTGAAAGTAATGTTTATCATCTTTTTCGTTGCTACGAAATTGTCTTTGCTAAATGTTGCCATAATTTTGAAGTTTTGAATTGTTGTTACTTATCTTATTTGCTACTTCAAAGGTACAAAGAATTTATCAAATATGCAAATATTTCAGCAAGTTTTTTCGGAAAAATCACAAGTTTTTTTCATCTTCTGGAGGTTCCTCATCCCTGAACTCTTCTGGTATCTCTATATCGAACAGCTTGGCCACATTCAGTAACTTTCCTTGTTTGACCTGTTCCTGAACCCAGTCAAGCCCCACAGCGTTCTTCTTGCTTTCCTCAGCTTCACGCTCGGCCTTGACCTTTTGCTCTTCCTCATACAGCCTATCATAGTCATGCCTCCTGTCATCCATGAAGGATCGGAACGACTTGATTATGCGCATGGGGTCAACGGAACCATAGAAGTCCTCATACATTCCCGTCCTGAGCCTGGCGCAGAACAGCACGAACTCCAGCATGGTAGTAGTGGGGTAGTCTGCAAGTATCTGCTGGCAGAGAGCCGTCATCTGCCAGTCGCTCATCTTGTCTCGGACATTGGTAAAGGCGCTTACGGCAATCAACTGGCCACGCATCCATGATATCGCAGTGTTCTCGACTTTATTCATCTGCTTGTCAACGAAAGCCGGAAAAGCCTCAGACAGTACGCACAGCATAGGTGACTCCACCTTGGCACAGCTATCCACAGTAGGACAGGCTCCCATGATGATTATTTGCAGGTCGATGGGGTACTCTGCCGTTATCTTGGACGGCTTGTAAGCCTTACGCAACGCTTTGGCCGCATCACTCACCGCCGTTATAGTAGTATTCATCTGCCTTTGCGATGTCATTGATAACAGCTGCTGACTGACCAGCGAGGACGCTTTCACCGTCTGCCCTCGTACTAACTTTTTGTCTTGCTCCATTTCCGTTTGTTTTATTAGCCTTGGCCTGAGCCACGATAGTATTATATTTGTTTACGATTAAGTCCAAAGACAGGTTCTTCAATATCCAGTCATCCGTTATGCTCTGCAGAAGTGCAGAGAAAGCGCTTACCACCGAATCGTCATCCACAGACATATTACGTGCCCGTCTGCTGGAGATGATTTTATTCAGTATAGCCTTCATAACGCCTCCGTCCTTAGAACTCCATACATAATCGACTTCATACAGTTCCTTGAAAAAGGCCTCATATACCTTGCGCCCCTTGGTGACGATGGTATAGTCCTCTGGCTTTTTTCTCTTGGGACTCTTCTTGATTTCCGTCCCTGCTCCTGCATCCCCGTCAGGGTGTGCAGGAGAAATATTATTATTCTTTACTTCTTTACTTCTTATGATATGGTCACTTGGCTGGTCACTCTGTTGGTCGTTTGGCTGGTCGTTCTGCTGGTCGCTTTGTTTCTCCTTTGGTTGGTAATCGTCATATTTACAGATGGTTACTATACTAAATCTGTTGGTCGTTTCGATTTCAATTTCACCCGATGCAACCATACGTGCAAGACAAGTCCTGATTGTGCGCTCAGAAATGCCAGTCTCAGCACTTATTTTTGGCCTGCTGATGACCACCTGACCACGCTTGACCTGCCTTCCTTGCCACGTCTTATCTATCGGTGACGCCTTGATAAGAAGGTGTATGAACAGATGAACCATTTCAGAATGGTTATACCACTCCCATTCTGTCAGTTTCCGATATATCTTTAGCCAGCCTTCACCCATATTATTTCTTCTTGACCTCACGCTGGTATTCACCACGGAGGTACTTTGTTACTATTTCCTTAAATTCTTCCAGTGACTTGCAGACAACATAGAGATTGCCGTATTTCTCACAGTTCCGCTGCCATTCCTTCTGCTCTGGGCTCTGATAGCCTCCAGGTTTCTTCATTTCAATATACAGAGCCCCATAACCACAGCGAGGGATGCACAGACAAAGGTCTGCCACCCCCTTGCGTATTCCCTCCCTCTTCATCCTCGCACCCATCTTCCCGAGACGGACGCCCTCATTGGGAATGTGGAAGAGCATACCTTCCTGCCATAGAACAGGGTACTGTGCCGCAAACCATTGGAGGCAGTCCTGCTGGATTTCGCTCTCTGTCTGGCCGTTCTCCTTCATGACCCACGCAGGAACACTTGTCTTATCCTTACCTGCCACAATAGCTGCAAGCAACCTCTTGTTGAATGATTGTTTTGATGATTTCGTAGCCATTAGAAATATTCGTTTGTCAGTGGTTTCCACTCTCCGTTTACCCATCCATTGATGACATATATACCTGGCTTCGGCTCACACAGGCGAAGATGCTCCACGTAACCGAAACGCTCGATATTGCCTCCGAGGTCAACCACCCAACCTCTCTTCCCTGGGAACGGCCTTATTATGCGCCCAACACACTGATACCACTTGGCAAGCGACATCGTGGGACAGGCCATTACAATAGTGTCAAGCTCTGGATAGTCAAATCCTGTTGTCAGGACTCCGACATTTGCAAGTACCTTGATCGCTCCGCTCTTGAAGTCCTCGATTATCCTTTTACGCTCCTTCGGCTTGGTCTCTCCAGTCAGGACCGCACTGCCAGGAATGGCACGGCAGAGGGCTTCACTCTCTGCAATGAATCTGGTGAATACCAGTATGCCCCTTCTTGGCACTCCGTCCTTCGGATTGAGCAACCGCTTTACGATGGACGCAAGCTGCTGATTCAGCGAACACCTCTCGTACTCAGCAAACAAAGACCTCTCATCATAGTCTCTGCCAGTGCTGTTCTTCCGAACGTTGGCCGGATTGATTACGTTTATCGGGAAATATCGGAGCTGGGCAAGGTAGCCCTGCTGCAGAAGCGTGTCTATACCGATATTGTATAGTATTCTACTGAAGATACGGGGTCGTGTCCGAGTCAGGAACTTCAGGATGCACCTGTTGGCTGGCACGGCTCCGTTCTTCGGAATTCCGTACTCATCGAAATAGTCTTCATCCTTGAAGGAACCGTTAGGCTTGTATTTCCCGTCAACCTCAATACCTTGGGAAGCGTACAGCCTGTATGGAGTCGCTGTCAGGCCCAGAACCTTTCGAGGAACCTTCTCGATGAAATCCTTATACTGGCCACCTTCCGAATTGACCTCATGGCACTCGTCGATGATGACGGCTGCAAACTCATCGAACAGTTCCAGATGATTGATGACGCTCTTGATGGTGGCATAGGTGATTCTGCCGATGTTCTTCTTTTTCATGGAAGCCGAATAGACCTCTGCAGTCTCTCCATAGCTCTGCAGCTTTGCCAAATTCTGCTCGAGAATCTCCTTCGATGGCTGAAGGACAATGACGCTTCCGTTTAGCTGTCTGGCAATATCAGCAATCAGGAGCGACTTACCGCTGCCCGTTGGGGCAACGATAATGCCGTTCCCTTTAGCCTTCGATCGGAAGAAATCTACCGCTATATCGCTGGCCTGCTGTTGATAGTCTCTGAGGACGAACTTACTCACCAGCTGCCTTCATTTTGCCGTCAACGACGTCATCATCAGACTTCTTTTTGTACTCGAAAACGTCCATCAGCGTAGTCTCGGCCATAGACGCTATCACATAGTCAATCATGGTTCCTCCCATGACTTCATCAATGTGCTTCACGGCCTGACCAAACGAGCCTGCCTGAATTAGATAATAAACGTTTGAACGCTTCTCCCTGTCAGTTTTCTCGTCAATGGTGATGAACTGGAGCTTGGCCTTATACCACTTGTCGTCGTTCTCATTGTCTGAGAAGAATATCTCCTTGTAGGATGCCGGAACAATACCCTTGACCTCAAACTCGCCACTGATGTACGCTGACATTTCCTCGGTGATGCGCTCTTCTGCCTCTGTATGGCTCAGGGCGTCAACAGTGTACTTCTCGGTAATCTTCTTTTGTAAGCCATCCTCCATGACTTTCTCATAGCGGATTTTGACTTCAAACCATTCTGCTGTTCTACTTCTCATAATGCTTTTGATTTTTAATTTGTGAATAACTATTTAAACTTGAACTCGTCAACGAACTCATAGAAAGTATCGTTGTCATCTTCATCATCAGGAAGGGGAAGGTTTACTCCCCATTCCGTAAGCGCATCGGCGTGTATCTGGTTCATGAAGTGCTTCATGGCCTCAGTACTCAGGTCGCTGGTACCATGCTTGTATGGCGGTATGAACAGCGAGACGTAATGGTCGTGCCACACCTTCCTTGGCGTACCTGACCAGTATTCCAGCTGGGCCATCCACATCCAGAACAGCCGATTCTGCGACATGGTACGGGCAAAGCCCTGCTTCTCGATTAGGATAACGTACTTTCCACAAGGCAGTGCGTCAACCGCTTCGACAAGCGAGGAACTTAGCTTCGTACTTCCGAAGGGGCTCTTTTCAAGTCTGATCACCTTTCCCATCAGAACGGCAAGTCATCGTTTTGGTCTGCCTCCATTGTCGGAGCTTCCATCGTTGATGCCTGGTTGCTGCTTGGTATAGCAACGGACTTGAAGTTTCCAAGGTACACTTTGTTACGTGCCTCCAGCTCTTGCGGAGTATGTGCGTTTATCCACTCCTTGCTTGTGGCAAGTTTGGCGTAGCACACGTTACCCCATTGGTCTGGCTCACGCTTCTCCATGATTTCAATTCCAAGGGCATAGAGCTTCGAGATAGTAACCTCCCCCGTCTGCTCGTTGGTCTTTTCCTCAACCTTCACATAGATATCATTCTCTTCAATGGGGATGACCAGACACTTCTTTGTGGCTGTTTTCCCCTTGACGTTCATGACCCCTACATTCTCCAAACGGCCCAGATTCACTGAGCCAACTAACTTACTGTCTGCCATATTATACCTTTCTATAGTTGAATATCTTTTCGTCTGTAATCAAGTCCTTATGATTCAGAAGGAATCCTATGAACCTCTCGCACATATCCCTGAGTCTCGGGATATCCCTTTCAGCCTTGAACACGTACAGCTCCGTGAACGTTTCCCTGAAGTTCGTGACGTTATACTCGAAGTTGCTGATGTTGATTCCATTCTGCTGAAGAGTGAACGGATAGACGATATGCTGCCAGTGTTTCCGATAGGAACCAGCAGAATAGCTCTTAGCCGTCTTCATGTCATGGATGCTGAACGGCAGCAGATAGTCGATGAACCCGTACAGCTCGACGTTTCCATAACAGGTATCAAGGACGCCTTTAGTGAAGTACTGCTTCATGGCACCCTCATAGTAATTGACAAACTCCTTAACGACAGGAAGGGAAAACGACCTCTGGTTGATAAATGTCTCGGATGGCTGGCCGTCATCATCAACCTTTATCTCCCTCTCGCTTATGGTGATGAGCTGCTTCTCGTCATCAGTCTGCAAGAGGAACTGGCCGTTATCCGTTTTCCCGTCAAGGAGCATATCCACGATGTTGTTGAACGCCGTACCCTTCTCAACCGCATCATTCGTGAATGGCACACGGTTGATTCGGTTGATAATCTCGACAAACTGCTTGTCTGCATACTCGTCGTAGGTCATCTTCGGGTCGTCTGAGTGCCCCCAGAACTTCTCCCACAGCTCGTCTGTGTCGAGATAGTTCTGGAAGGCGTCCAGCAACGTAGCATAGAAGCAGAAATTACTTTCCTGCTTTTGCTCCTTTGGTCTGTTTTCCTGATTGTGGCTCATCTGCTGGCTTGTTTCCGTTAGCTGGTTCCTCTTCCTGCTTCTGCTCCGGAGCCTCTGCTGGTGCAGGCTGCTCAGAAGGAAGCTCGTACTCCTTCTTATCCTTGTTGTACACGAAGCCAAGTTTGTTCATTCTGGCCAAGAACTTCTGACGTGCTACGGCAAGCGAGTTTCCGATATGGTCATAGCCTGTCTTCACGTTATCCTTGTAGTTGTTGGCACCCTCGATACAGTCGATGGTCTCGATGTCTGCATCTATCTGCTCCATGAGCTTCGTGTATGCCTCACCTTCAGTTGAACGCTCAATCAGACGGGCACGGTAAGCCTTGAAAACCTTCTCTTCAAGGAAGTTGTTTACGCCGACCACGTTCCCGTCCTTATCCTTCAGGTTGGGCAATTCCACAACCGACGGCATATTACAGGTATTCTTTCCCTCTGATTCAGAAGTCGGGTCAAAGGTGATGGTGCGCTTGCGGTCATCTGCAACCAGATAGCCGATAAGGTCAAGCTCTGTAGCAAGGCTGTCGTAATTGGAGCCTCCGAACAGTGGGACATACCTCGTAACGTCACCGTTCTTCTCCGTCTGACGGTGGGCTACAAAGATGACGTTCTTCTTCTTTGTGTCGATGAGCTTCAGAAGGTCACTGAACTCACGCTTGCGCTGTCCGAAGCCCTCCAGAGTGAGTGAGCCGTTACGCTTGGCCATCTTCGGGTACTGCTTGATGATGTACTCGGCCATAGCGTCCAGCAGCTTGCCGCCTGTGTCGATTACCAGTGTCTCATAGTCGGACAGGTCTTCGTTGTTCAACAGGTCCAGAATGTCCTCGTACTTCTCGGCCTGAACGGTGTCCTTGATAAACTCATAGTCCACACGATTGATACCGCCGTCAAAGTCAACGAGCAGAGGTTTGGGCGCACTGAGCGCCAACGTGGTCTTACCCATACCAGGCTGACCGTAAATCAACATCTTCAAACGGACGTTTACGTCCAGTTCGTTCTTTTTCTTGATTAAACCCATAATGTAATATCGTTAAAATGTTAAACAAATATTGTATCTTTGATAAGTTTCTGTAACCATCGTATTTTTGCAAATCTCAGGTCGTTTTTTCTGCGATTCAGACCATCCTCAGACACCTTGAAAGTCATTTTTAGAAAGTTTAACTTTTAGGTGCTCAGCGGTTTTACGTTCCTTAGAATATCGCTGGCGGCGAACTTCCATCTGGTGTTTGCAGCTCCAAACGGCTTGTCGTACCTGACCTTTTCCTCAAGCATCAGCCTCTCCAGTCTCTTTTTGCCTCCTACGAGTTTCACGGCCACAGCCCAAGAGAAAGTCATGTCCTCCGTTCTCTCGATGATTGACTGGTACTTCTGGGCCATGATGGCCATTCCGCTAACGTTCTGCATCTTCAATCCTCATTTCCATTTCCACCTCGACCCTGCGACCACGACGGTACACGTCCTTGTTCTCTACAATGGTGATGTGCAGCAGCATGAGCAATGTGAGCAATGCAGCCAGGCCCATGCGCCTAACCTCCTTTGCATCCCAAGCCTTGCCGACATACCGTGACACCATATACAGCACAAGCTCATGCGTAGAGGCGATAGACAGTTTCTTGTAGATATGCTTCTTGTGCGTCCTGACAGTCCAGATCGGCTTGTCAAGGACATCGGCAATCTCCTTGTCTGTCAGCCCGTGGCAATACTGCTCGGCTACGCAAACCTCGGTGTCGCTCAGTTCCTTCATCAGCGGATTCTCGTTACCTCTACCTGATACTTGCTCAGGTTGTCCTTCACTTCACAGTCCCAGTTGTTTCGGATAAGCTCCCTGCGTAGCTTGTTGACAACCGTGATAACTGAACTTCTCTGCTCAATGGGGAAAACGGCCATGCCGCCGACGCCAATCTTGCGAAGTTCCCCAGAGATGGGTTTCTTCTTTACTTCTGTCATTCGATTCATCTTTTTAATTTTGTTCCCCCGTGAGGGGGAGGTTTCTACTTCCTAACAGAAATGATAACCTTCATTGTCATTTTGTTATTTTTAGGTATATATCAAATTTGCATAGGAACGGAAAAATGCTTATCTTTGCCGTTGTTATCGTTATTTTCTGTTGCAAAGATACAAAAAGTTTATCAAATACGCAAACTTTTCTTATCTTTTTTACGGGAAATACTAAAAAAATATCTGAGCACTCCGTGACGGACTGCCAAAAAGGGTTATTCACATTATTATATATATAGGTATGAAAGAAAGCGAATACGCACAGAACAACGTCGATGCCAAAGTCATCATAGCACAAGTGCTCGACACACTGCAGATGAACGCTCCAGCGTTCTCCACTGCAACAGGCATAGCATACCAGCGTATCTATGACCTCCAGCGTGGCCGTACCAAGAAGTTCAATCCTGGTGTGGTGAACATGATTGTGGCTGCTTTCCCACAAGTCCGCAAGGAGTTCCTCTATACTGGAGAGGGACCAGTACTCTCTTCTGACATTCCTGCAGACCTCATCCAGAACCCCGTAGCCGGAGGCGAAGCCACTGCCATTCTCTCGAAGGCCATGCAGATGCAAAGCGACCTCATGGAGAAGGCCGAACGCCTTCTGGCCAAAGAAGCGGAGCTGAACAAGAGGGAAATCGAGCTGATGAGAAGGGAACATGAACTTGACCTTCTTCGTGCCAAACTCGGTGCGGAGGAATTTGTTCCTGAAAAGAAAGACGCTGTTTAATCTTAGAACTTCCAAGAAGGGTATGACTGAACTCGTAAGACAATGCAGTGAGAAATGGGATGAGGACAGATGCCGCCTCTCATCCCAAGTTGAGGGGTGGGGATGCAGGCTGATGGTCTGCCTTCCAGACACTATGCCCCATACCGACAAGGCCAAGGGCAAGCTCTTCCATAAGGTTTACACCTATGCTGAGAAATGCGGTGTTCTGGAGTGCCCTTATTTCAGGGAAGCTATCATTGACGAAGTGATTGATAGCCCCCAGAGACTGGCAGAATTGGTGTCGATGGCAAGACGTACACGAACCGATTTGTTGTCCGAGAATTTTGATAAGATTTGTAAATGATTGATAATAAGCATACTAAATAGATATGGCAAACTTAGTAGCAAAAGTGAGGTTGGAGAATTGATAAGGTTTCTGATTTATGGGAAACTGCCGAAAATAAAGAGATTCCAGAGTTTTTAACTCAATAGAAATATATCAAAAAAACGTTGTCCGACAGTTGTCCGAGCCCATTTTTAAGCTACAGACGAACCGTTTTGTTGTCCGACAATTTTAGGGAAATTCAGATATGAAGCTCAAACCGACAATACTTCCAGCCAAGGTGCTCTCCGATGGGACACACCGAATCAGGATTGCCATGTCTCATCGAGGAACCACTCGCTACTTCATGACACGCTTTAAGGTGAACACGCCAGGCTGTTTGGTCGGTGGTAGCGTCTCTGGAATCCCCAATGCCTCATACATAAACCAGCAGCTACTCAAACAGATGTCTGATATATATAAAGCCTTCGACCAGATAGAGGACACAGACTACCTTACCTGTTCACAGTTGCTTGACATGATAGAGGAAAGAATTAAGGGTGAAAGGCCTATTACCTTGCATGAAGCCTTCCAGCTTTACAGACAGAACAAACTCCGTTCCACCTCTGACTCCACCATCCGCATCCTCAATACGGCCATTGCTGCTATTGAACCGTTCTTTCCGGAGGACTATGCCTTGAAGCGTCTGGATGCCATGAAGCTATTTGAACTGAGAGACTACCTGACAAAGAAAGGACTGAACTCCACGACCCAGCTCATGTACCTTGGCTATCTCCGTGGTGCCGTCGCCTTCGCTGTCAGATACAAGAAGGTGCAGTATGATGTCATGCCATTCCGAGACTTCGATATGCCGAAGAACAAGATTCGTAACGTTGGCCTGACCATAGAGCAGCTACGCACTATAAGAGACAAGGAGTTTGAGGGACGCTACAAGGAGCAGATGACATTTTCCCGTGACCTCTTTATGCTGTCCTTCTACCTGTGCGGCATGAATCTCGTAGATATCATGCGCCTTGATTTCTCAAAGCCGTCCATCCGCTTCCTGAGACAAAAGACCATGAACTACAGACCTGAAGAGCAATCCACCGAGTTCACCATACAGCCAGAAGCACGGGAGCTTATAGACCGTCTGATCGTCAGAGGACAGATTCAGTACAAGCATAAGGGTAGGACATATTGCTCCTTGACCAGAACCCTGAACCGTCACTTGAAGGACGTGGCCAAGGCCTGCGATATTGACAGTCGGCTAATCTACTACTCAGCAAGAAAGACCTTCGCCCAGCTTGCCAATGAGCTGATGATTAAGGAAAGTGTCATTGAGTTTTGTATCGGTGACTCCACATCGACAGGGAGTAAGACCATCGGCAACTATATACACGTAAGTAAAAGGATGGCTGATGCAGCCATCCGTAAGGTGTTCGACGCCGTTGCTTCTGACAAGACAATGGACGAACTGGTAGAAGAGTATGGACTATAGCAGTAGCCAGACTGCCGCTACACAGATTACCAGCACAATCAGGGCTATCCACCATCTACTTCGTTTCCGCTTAAATCTCATATCTAATTCCTCTTGCGAATACGGTTCAATAGCCTTCCCTAACTCTGCCAGGCTATCAGAAGCCATTTGTAATGATTCTGCTGTCACCGACATGGAACGTCCTATCTGGGACATGCACTCACTCGCTTTGCGTAAGGCTTCCGTCATAGATGCGTCATTTGCCTGTTTCATTATTCTGTTCCTCCTTATCTCCGACTAATTCCTTCTTCCGAGCCTGTAGTTCTTCGACCTTCTTCTGATAATATGAAAGCTCTCTGTCGATACTCAGCTTGTCGTATTCCTCCAGCAAGGCTTTGTTGATGGGGATTTCCTTGATATCCATGCGAAGCTCTACGTACCCGTTCTTTTCCATTCCTGGCGGCTCGTTGAGCAATATGCTATGTTTGCCAAATTCGATTTCAGCCCAGTTGACATGACTGTCTGTAAAACTGCGGTTTATTCTCTTGATTTTGTACTCGCCATTGTAGAGCAAGTCCAGCAATTTCTCTTTCAGGTCATCCAGAACTTTTTGGACTGCCTGCACTTTCTGATTCTCTTCCATAATCTTTCTATTTAGTTAATGATTCTTTCGTCTTGATATCTTCTGTTGGCGACGCTTGGCCTTTTTCTTCTTGGCGTAGTCCTTGGTGAAGATTCTGTCGTGATACCTTCCCTTTGGTAGTTCGCTGTTGATGCAGATATCTGTTACTGATGTTTCTGGCAGATGGAACAGAGATTTGTCAGGCTTGCAAATGAGAGCGTAGGTCTGCGCCACCCTGTCTAAGCCATGCCTACGGTCTGCTTCCCAATTCTCTCGCATCCTTTCGCCCTCGATGCATTGTGTTACAATTCTTAGTTCCTTCTCCATCAGATATGGCCATGCCGCAGCCATCATCATCAGTTTACCATTCCTCCCGAAACCATTAAGGGCTATTCTGTTCTTTCCTGGCATATTTCTATCTGTTTATTGTTCTCATCGTAGTATTTCACTTCTGCACCGTCATTGATACGGGCCTGAAGCCTTGACTTGTATTCCTCTTCCGTGTCGCTCTCATTCGTGCAACAATATTCGTAAGGAGAATATCTATCCATCTGGTCACTGAGCTTTTCTATCTCAGACACCTTGCGCTTACCATAGGCGGCGACATGGTTTTTGCCACCTTCATCCCACTCTTCTGTGAAGAGCCACTTATATCTTCTGCTCATACCTCTTTTATTAAGTCCAACTTGTAACCGTAATCACGCATGGCATCCTGAACGGCCTGCGGAAGCTCGAAGCAACCGTCATAGCCCTCTACAGTGCTGCCCTCCAGCTCGTAGCCCCCACTCATGTAGGTTTCCTCATCGTCTGGGTCTTTCTGATATTCCCAAGACTCATCCTCTGGCCACAGGCAAACCCACTCGCCGTTATCGAACCTGTATTCGTGGCCACCATACTCTGTTTTCTTCTCGATAATCTTCATAACTCTTACCTTATTGCTTCTCAACCCAAGGATTTCTCCCCTCGTTGATGTCGTCGATAATTCTCTTCGTGATGTAGTCCTCAGTGTCTAACGCCTGCTTGGGACAGTAGTACTTCTCCAGTTCCTCCCGAGAGACAACCAGCAGCATCATCATCCGATGATTGTCAATGGCAATATTCCAGTTGGCGCCGCTCATCCAGTTCAGATCGTGCACCTCTGTATTCAGGATAACGTAGTCAAGGACCTTGTTCCTCACTCGCTCTTCAGGATTCACCCTGTCAATGTTGTACCAGCTCCGAACACACCAGACTGGCGTGCTGTGATAGACCATGCGCTTATAGTTGTGAGTCACCTCCTGTACCTCGCCCACCATGAAGGCGAGCTGAATTTCTGAATCGGGCTTGATACCCAGCTTCTGCAGATACTCATGTGTCGTCATATCATTACCTCCTATCTTTAGTACATCTTCTGGACGTGGACGTTACGCCCCCATGAGCTGATGTAAGTAAACCACTTCTCCCTTGGCTCACAGGCGAGCTTGGACTTGTTCTTCTTTTCCTCGTAGTAGGCATCGGCCTTCTCCTTGGTATTGAACTTCTTGCGCTCCGTTCTTCCAGAACCGCTGTATTGAATCAATATCACAAACACGTCCTTCTTAGCTTTCGGTTGGGTAGTTGACCCGAACTGGATTTCCTCGAAACCGTAGTCGTCTGTGTAATAGAACTTGCCGTCCATTTCGATGATGTCTGAGACAGACAGGCTGTGGCCCTTGTAGCCTTCCGGCTTCTGGCCGACGTTTAGCAGATGGAAAACGCCTTCGAGAGTAGCATCTGCATCACCTTTGTCCTCGACTTCACCCTGCCATACGATGGTGTAGTTGTCACGGGTAACTTTCAGACCCATCTTGTGAACCAGGTCTAAGCTACTGAACATGAGATAATGGGCATTGGGAGCCTCGTCGTTCACTTGGTAAACTGTAATCTTCTTCATAATTTCTAAGTTTTGAATGTGAGTACTTGTCTTATTTGCTATTACAAAGATACAAAGATTTTATCAAATATGCAAACTTTTGACCAAGTTTTTTCGTGAAATCTGCAAAAAAGTTTGGAGGCCGGAGCCTCCAGAACTATGACCATGCCTTGTCGATGCGCTGTTCCATCCAGCTGATGAGTGCCTTGCCATCCTTCAATGCCTTGGCTGGCACCTTCATCTTACGGGTGTGCTCACCTGTAATACGAACCTGATCGTCAAAGAAACAGATGTCAACGACCTTCTCCCTGCACAGCCGATTGATACGGCTGCACTCAGCCATTGTCTTGCCCTTGATAAGCGGGCAGATGACAGAACTGGTGTATATTCTCAGTGACTCCATATCGTACCTCCTTCCTTATGCTGCCTTCAGGTATTTACGGATTTCGTAGAGGACTGTGCTCAGTCTGCTGGCCCTGCCGTACTCAGTGAGGGGGATGCCAGCCTTCTGCACGTTCTTGACCTCGGTAATTGTCATCACCATGTCGGCGAAATGCACCTCTTTCCAGTAGTAGTCCTTTGGGGCATACTTCTCGAGTATTCTCCAGAGCTTGGACTTGAGGGCTTCCTGCTCTTCCCTGGCTTTGGTCTCGGCCTTGGCCTTGGCGACACGGTTCTGGTTCATCTTCACCCACAACTTGCAGAACTCGTCTTTGTCGAGGTCTGAATTGTTATACACTTCGTTTATGTGCCAGTACTCGGCTTCTGGAACCGTCATCTGGACTCTTGCTTCAAATTCTGACTGTAACATAATCACTAAGTTTTGAATGTTATACTTATCTTATTTGCTACTTCAAAGGTACAAAAAGTTTATCAAATATGCAAATTTTTGAGCAAGAAAGTTTGGCGAAAATGCAAAAAAAATGGCCCACCGCCACACAGGGGACGATGAGCCGAGCAAACATTTACAATTCAAAACTCAGATGATATCTGTGTCTCTTTATCTTGGTTTAACAGTTGTTCCACTATCTTCGTGGCCAGTCCGACCACCTTTGCCACCTGGTCTTCGGTGTACCAATCGTGACACTCTCCCAATGTGCGTATCAGGTCAAGCAGCACCTTCTTCTTCGCATGGCATGAAGCGGACTCCAGTAGAAAATCTACATCACCGTCCTTTCCGGCGAACACCAGCTTTATTAGCTGAGTCTCAAATGTGCCGTACCCACATTGGTCTGCCTCCTTGTTCAACTGCTTGTAAGAGCTTCGTGCCATACCTTTATTATATATGGGAGGCAGCGGTATTTCCACCGCCTCCCCTGATTGATCACTCTGCGACGTTGGTACCATCGGCAGGCTCATTGACTACGCCAGGCTCCAGCTTGCCGTTCAGTTTGTCGATATCGGTCTGCAGCTTGACACGCTGGGCCTCGTACTTCTTGGCCACCTCATCCTCAATCTCCTTGGATGCCGTCTGGTCACTCTCGGCCAACAGTGCCACCAGCAGACCTGCAAGGTCATGGGAGTAGCATACGCTCTTCTCGCTGAGCGCCTGCTTGATGAACTCTCGCTTGATGGCATTGCGGTTTTCCTCAATGACCTTGGCACACTTCTCGAAGCAGTCTGGGGTGTTGCTCCATTCCAGACCGATAGACTTCTTGAACTCATAGGACAGGCGCTTCACCAGCAGGGCGTGGAAGATACGCTGTTCCTCACCTGTGAGGGTCGTATTCTGCTTGGAATAGTCGGAGCTCTCCAGAGCCTCACGCTTCTTCTCTACAAGCTCTTCCTGTTCCTTCTCTTCGGTCTTGAGCAATGCGTCCTTGAGCTTGGTCACCTGTTCCTTCTGACGGTCACTGTCGGCAATGGCCGTGCTGTCCTCAGCCTCCTTCGGGATAGAGTATGCGTACTTGAACTGACCACTGAGGTTACCATGGAAGCAAATCTCGAATACCTTCTGGACGTTCCCGTCCTCGATGTTGCTGTCGAAGATGGCCTTGACGTGGCGGTAGGCCTGCATACGCTTCTCATAGAACTCTTCATCGGTGAAGTTGGCCTTCTCTGGCTCCTTGGGGAGCTGCACATAGCTGCGGTTGGTCATATCCACCAGCTCCAGTCCGTACTCCTTCGCTGCCTTCACGATATCATCGTCGATGCTGCCCTGATAGACGATAGGCATATCAAGGGACTTGGCCGTGCGGAAGATGTACTCCCGTGTCTTTTTCCTGAAGCAAGTAGCATCCATACAACGGGGACGGGCACTGTCCTTGTAGCTCTCTGGCTTGTTCTTGGTGTTGAACGGACAGCCCTCACAGTCCTTGTTGCAGCTGAACGTTCCGTCAGTCTGTGAGAATGGTGCCGTGTCGAGGAAGTTCATGACGTGCTCATCAATCATGTCATGCAGGATTTCGAGCTTCAGAATCTTCTGTGGCCAACGGGCAATGCTGGCCTCGTTGAAGCAGTCACGGAAGAGTACCTGCTGCTGTTCCTGAGTCAGCTTGCAGATTTCCAGAAGGTGTACGAGGTACAGGGTGCCGTTGCGCATCAGGTTCTCGAACTCTGGGATGATGCTGTTCAACTGAATACGGCTTGTCACGAAGCTCGATGACTTGCCCAGCATCTTAGCTATCTCGGCAATCTTCATGGTGCCCTCGGTGTAGAGCTTATGGAAGGCTGCTGCCTCTTCCATCGGGTCAACGTCCTTGCGCTGAAGGTTCTCGATAATCATTGCAGCGAAAGCATGCTTGTCGTCCAGCTCTCTCACCACACACTGGATTTCCTCCAGTCCAGCAATGGCCGTTGCACGGAAGCGACGCTCACCGCATACGATTTCAAACTTGTGGTCACTGCCCTTTGGGAGCTTGCGCACTGTGATAGGTTGGATCAGACCGTTCTCCTTGATGTTCTCGGCCAGTTCGTTCAATGCCTCCTGGTCGAAGGTCTTACGAGGGTTAAGTGAACTCGGACAGATGTCTGTCAATGGAATGTTTCTTACTTGCATAGTTGTAACGTTTTGAATTGAGAATAACTTGTTTTATTTGTCGGAGGTCAGATGGCCCAGGCCAGTTCGGTCTTGGTCTCTTTCTTCCATGAATTGAATACGTAGTCGTTGATGAAGTTCTCATAGGACAGGGTCTTGATATCCCCAAACTCCTGCTCTATGTCAATATCAGCCTCTTCATAATTGCACGGCATGATTAGACCTTCCAGCTGCTCTGCCGTGAACTTCACGGCGTGTCCTCTGTCAAGAGCAAAGAACGTGACCTTTCTCGGATTGCTACCAGTGAGGATGGTGGCCAGCAGACGGAAGAGGTTTCGGATATTGAAGCCTACATCGTTGATGATAACCTTGTCGTTCTGGTTCGATGACAGTTTCTTCATGTGGTAGGCACAGGCGTTCTTCAACTGCACGAAGTCAATCTGGAACGGGGCGCCTTCATTGCCCTTGCTCGGCATGACGCTATCCACATTCGGATAACGGCCCTCGATTTCACCACCGTCAATGTTGATGGTCTTGTCGGCCAGTTTCTCACTGCCTTCCTTGAAGATGACGAGCACCTTCCCGTCGGAAGCGTAACAGCGTTCCTTCTCGAAATGCACACCACCCATGATAGGACGCATTTCGTCCTTTGCGCAGATGTTTGCGAACATCGCTTTGATAATCTTCTTGTTCATTTTACTTGAATTATTATGTTTAACAATATGCCATAGCCATCTGGCGGCTCTCAGCTTCTTCTTTCTCCAGCTTCTCGCACTGACGGTAGAAATCGTAGTTCTCGATGTAGCTGATGCAACTCTCATACAGGGAGAAAGCCTTGCGGTATTCGTCTCTGGCGGTTTCCAGAGCCTCAAAGTTCACGGCGCTTGGCTCTTCTTGGTAATCGACCTCGCAGCCCTGAAGGTTCTGCTCTGCTACCTTGACCTGTGCTTTGAGCACTTCGGCCTGCTTCTTGATGCTGTTCAATGACTTCATAATCTCTAAGTTTTGAATGATGTTACTTATCTTATTTGCTACTTCAAAGGTACGAAAAGTTTATCAAATATGCAAATTTTTAGGCAAGTTTTTTTCGGGAAATTTGCAAGTTTTTTTTAGTGATTATCAGTCCTCCAGACTCTCCTTGAACTTCTGGTTCTGCTCGACGGCCACCTTGAAGTTCTTCAGCAGGGTAAGGAGCCCGTACTGAAGCTCCCTGTCCGTGCTGATGGTCTCGCACAGCTTCTTGACGTTGGGAAAGAAGTCTGGGTCACATCGACAGGCGCACTTGTATGAGGAACTGAATAGCCTGTACAGTTCCTCATATTCGTGCTTCTCCTTGGCCAGTATGCCCAGAAACTCTATCTTGGCCATTCCTAAGCTGTGATAAGGTCGTAGGCCTGCTGCACCTTCTTGGCAGCGTTGCCCTGCATGATGCTGTCAAACTTGCTCTCGTCATTACGGAAACGTGCCTCGTTCTGGTAGTATGACGTTATTCCGTTGATGACCCACATTCCAGTACCACGCTCTCCGTACTCCTGGCCGATACCACTTTCCACCGTACCACGTACCTTGTCTATGAGGTTACGGCCAATGGCTGTGATATCCTGATGATGAACGTCGCCCGTTGCTCTATAGACCTCCAGATTCTTCTCAGACAGCAGGACTTCCGCAAGGATTGAGTCAAGCTGCTTCTCCGATATCTTGATGTTCTGCAGATGCTCGAAGTGTTGCTCCATCGACTTCTTATAGATGTTATACATATTCAGGGCCTTGTAGGCAAACTCAGCGTTCTCCTTGTTGGCCAGATCGAGACGGTTCATGATTCCGGAGGAATGACGAAGCGACAGCTTGCCGACATTGTGCGACATGGCGAAGTTAAGAGTGTTGTTACATACCACACGGGTAGGAGTCACCAGACAATTCACAGCACCCGTGCCGTCATGGCTGGTGGTGAATACCACATACATTTCCACGATGTCCTCTCCCTTGTTGTCGAGACGAATCTGCTCAGGGAACTTGGCGGTGATGAAAACACGCTCACCCTGACCAAGAACACCAGCCGTCTCGATTACAGGGACGTGACTGTTACCCATTTCACCCGTGCAGATGGTGTCGATGAACTTGAAGGCGTCAGCGTTCTGGACTACGCCGTACTGGTCTGATACCACACCCAGCGCCTTCGTCTTATCCATGCGCATAGTCGCCTTGCGCTTGGGGATGACGAGAGACAGCAGCAAGTCTGGGTCAATCTTCTCGCCCTTCGCCATCAAATCCTGAATCTCAGGTGACATTGCTATCACGGGCTGAAGCTCTACCTGATAGTCGGCATGAGACAGCTCAAGAGCCTGCTCTACCGTCATCGGTCCGTCAAATACCTGGCCGAGATTGTGCCATGCACGCTCCTGCCTTCCGTTCTCTACATAGCTGGCTACTCCAGCATTGATTTCCAAATTATGTGCCATAATAGTTTTGAATTGTGGCCACTGGTTAGATGGCCGTTACCTTGTATTTATCTTATTTGCTATTACAAAGGTAGGCAAATTTTATCAAATATGCAAATATTTCGGGAGAAAGTTTTACCAAAAACACAAAAAAAAATAGCACCCGTTGGGAGTGCTATTTGGGAGAGTAGCCTTTGCGTGGCTTCCTGGGTCTGTGCATACCATAAAGTCCCCTGAGTTTCTTCCACCAGTGTTCCGTGAATGGAGCACGGGAACGTAGTGACACCTGCTGCCCCCTGTGCGTCCAGAACGATATGATTGTCACACCGTCCGCCGTATGAATCCATACGCCGAAACGGGCTGTCATCGTTTTCTTCTTTGGTGTTATAAACTCACATCGACTCATGGCATGACCTCAATATTACGTTCCTTCATCTGAGCAGCCACATAGCGACGCACGTCCCTGAGAAGGGCGTCTGTCGTTTCCTCAGAGGCAAGCATGGCCTTGTAGTTCTCAGTGTTCTTTTGCTGTCTGAAAGCATTCTGCTTCTTGCGGCAATCCCTCATCTGGTCGATAAGGGCCAACAGCGTTGTGCCATATTCTTTAGTCTTCATTAGGTCTGGTATTTATACTAAATTCCCCTCACCCGTCTGCTGTGGGCGAGGGGACGTAACTTCAGGAAGTTGGCTAACTATCCTTCCTTCGTTGTCGGTACTTGGTGAATACCCAGTAGGCGAGTACCGCCATCAGGATGCAGAAAGCAAGTCCATATAGCACCTGAGATAGATATGCGAACTGCTTGGTTTCAGTCATGGACGTGTCTTTCTCTGTTTTACTTTTCAAATCACTCTCAGCAGACTCTTCCTTCGTGGCAGAATTTGTAGATGTTGACGAGGACTGAGATTTGTCCTCGGTATTGTTCTTCTCTTCTGAACCTTTCGTGCTGCGTTTACCATGACGCGTCTTACTGGTAACGGTTTCCTCCTTGAGGATAGGCGCTACACCATTGCTGTCAGCCTTGCTGGTGTCATACCATGTGGTGTGAGTGACAGTAACGGTCTCGGTACTGTCATCGACTTGCTCCTGTGTGGTTGACACCTGAGTCTGTGACGATTCAGATGTGGCGGAAGTCACGGTCTGGCTGTTCTCCGTGCTGGAAGAGGTCACGGTAGAAGTCTGGCTGATATCCTCCTTCACTGCCTTCTGAACGCTCCCACATGAAGTAAGGAGCAAAAGGCAAACAATCAATCTTACAACTTGTTTCATGCGATTACTTCTTTAGCGTTTTCGTAGTACTGCTTGCGCTGGTCGAAGCCGTTAAGGCCTCCGTTCACACGCTTTGTTACAGCCCTGATGTCATCCTTGTCTGCAAGGGCAAGACAACCACTGGTTTTGAAGAACCAACAGGCAACAAGGACGGCATAGTAGTCGTTGGTACTGAGAACTTCGGGATTCTTCAGGACATCTGGAGCCTTGGCGATGTTCTCATGCAGATACTTGTTGAACTTACGGTAGTTCGCTGTGCCTGTGAGCTGGATAAGCCCACGGCCTTTGTACTTCTGCCCATCACCGTCAGCCTGTGGAGTGTTACCAAGAGCAACTGCCAGTTTTCCCGTATCGTAAGCCTTGCCGCTTGCAATCTCCTGGCTATAGCGAAGCTCTCCGCTCTCATGAGCGATCTGAGCGAGAAAGTGACAAACCCTTAACTTCGTGTTGATGTCGAATCTGGGCATCAGTGCGTTAAGATGTGGCAGATACTTGTCAACGTTCTTCGATAGGGCGTTGGGCATAACCTGTTTCAGCTGCTGTTTCGTCAGTATAATCATAATCGGTGATGTTTTAAGTTATTCAATAAGGGGAATCTTCTCCCGCTTTCTATGTCCTATGAGTCAGGGCCACTCTCCAAGAGGCTTACCAAGATATCCGTCAAATGCAGGATTCTTTGTTCTTACCTCTCCAGTGACGGCATCGACATAAATCTGCTGTACTCGGTTACCAAAGATGTACTGAGCGTTGCATGGGGTAGGTCCTACAGGTTTTCGCAATATGCAATTTCTACTTTTGGGCTTGACCACGTTCGCCTTCATCATACGCTCAAACGCCTTCTCGAATGTAATTGGCATCGGTTTGTCGTTCAATGGCTCGTTCTCAAGATAGAAAGCGTGCTCATATATACTGACCTCAGTTCCCTTTCCTGTTGTTAGGAACATCAGCACATTAGTATCTGCACCGTTGCCTTTTTCAATAATCTGCTGGAACACATTGTTGACAGATAGAATCTTTCCGTCACAATTCTCTGAGTCAAGGAAGTCACATAGCTTGATATCACTCTCGAAGAACCTGTAGCTTGCTCCTTTCGCAATAGTGTACATTGCCTGTCGGTCTGTGGCAATGATATTCTCCACTGATGCCGTAATGTCAGGAACTATACCGTCATAGTCCTCTGCGACAACAGACACAACTGAATCGGCCTGTGCGACCGAATCCACTTTCTCAATCCCGTCAACCTGCTTTTTCTTCTCGGACTGGCAGGAAGAGCAGCCCGTGGCCATGATGCTGACTATCGCCAACAAAAAGCCGAGGATGAAAAACTTCTTCATAGCTCACTTATTATGAGTTTGTCTTCAAGTATTCAAGAATCTTCTCCACGGAATCAAGGGCTTCCCACGTAAACAGAGCTACGTTGTAGGACACTCCTTCGATGGTCTTGGTCACGCACGTCTGTTCTCGACCTACATGACCGTAGGCAGCTGTCTCTTCATAGATAGGCTGTCTCAGTGACAGTTGGCACTCGATGGCCTTTGGTCTCAGGTCGAAAATCTCCCTGATGATTCCGGCTATCTCCGCATCGGTCTTGTTGACCTTACAGGTGCCGAAGGTCTGGACGTTCACGCTTACTGGCTCCGCTATGCCAATGGCGTAGCTCAGCTGTACCAGCATTTCCTTGGCAACTCCAGCAGCTACCATGTTCTTCGCAATGTAACGTGCCATGTAAGCAGCAGAGCGGTCAACCTTGCTGGGGTCTTTCCCTGAGAAAGCACCACCGCCATGTGCGCCCTTGCCTCCGTATGTATCTACGATAATCTTACGGCCTGTCAGACCAGTGTCACCATGAGGGCCACCGATGACAAACTTTCCAGTCGGATTCACCAGCAGCTTCGTGTTCTTGTCGAAGAGTGCCAGGATTTCATCAGAGCTGATACGCTCCTTCACCCTTGGCAGTACATAGTTCTCGATATCGTAGGTGATAAGGTCTCGCATTTCCGCATCTGCTTCGTCTGGCAGATTGCAGTTGTCTGGCGTAATAAACTCGTCATGCTGGGTGGAAACTACAATCGTGTCGATATGAACGGCTTTTCCGTTCTCGTCATATTCAACCGTTACTTGACTCTTTGCGTCTGGACGTAGGTACATCATGCAGACGTGCTCCCTGCGGATAGCAGCCAGCTCTTTCACAATGAGGTTGGCCAAGTAAATAGGCAAAGGCATGAAAGCCTCTGTCTCGTCGGTGGCATATCCGAACATCATTCCCTGATCGCCAGCACCCTGATTCATGGGTTCATGGCGCTCGACACCCCTACGAATATCTGCACTCTGTTCGTGCATGAGGTTAATGACTCCACAGCTCTCGCCGTCAAATTTCAACTCTGGCCTGTCATAGCCAATACGCTTAATGGTGTTCCTCACTACCTCCTGAACATCAACTTTTGCTGCAGACTTGATTTCTCCAGCTACGATGACCTGGCCAGTGGTGACCATCGTCTCACACGCCACCTTCGATGACGGGTCTTTCGCAATGTGCGCATCGAGGATAGCGTCAGAAATCTGGTCGGCCACCTTGTCGGGGTGGCCTTCTGATACTGCCTCAGATGTAAATAAACTGTGCTTTGATAACATATTTTGGGTTTTATAATTCTTCGTTTTCCCTGTAGCTTGGCTTGTGCCTTGGACGCTTGCGCTTCTGGTCTGGGTCACGCAATTCCCCAAGCTCTACGTCAAAATGCCTTTCGGTCTTGTCAATAAGGAGTTTCTTGAGCATCTTCCAGAAACGTCCGTCACTGTCATCATCCCGACATGAGGCCTCGTTTTCCAGAATACTCAGGATTTGCTCAAAGGCAATCACTCCGGCCACAATATAGCTTAGCGGAATCTCGACGTGTACGAATATCCAGTGTTCAACGATAAAAGCAAGGATGATGAGCCAGAGACGCTTTGGGATGGTCTGTCTGATGACCTTTCCGAAAGCAAAACTTGTGAACTTGGCTTCATCCCTCTTGACCTTACTCGGATATTTCCTATGCACTCTCTTGTCAAGTTGGTATGCCGTCCAAGCATCACTGACAATTAAAACTATCACAGCTCCCATGAGGGGAAATGTCGGCTGGAACTCCCCGATGAACCACCCGAAGATTCCTCCGAGTACAGCCCATACTACTTTCCAAGTCTGGCACCAGTTAATTATATTCAGAATCCAGTTCACTATCCTTTTGCTTTGTTTTCGACAAAGTTAGTGATAATCTGCAAGTCTTTGCCGTAGGCAATGGAAAGTTTTAGTGAACTGAGAAGTGCAGGGCAAGCCTCTGAAACCGATTAAAAAAAGTCGTGGCCACCCATAACAGGCGACCACGATTCCTATTATTCCGCTTTCCGTTCCACCGCCCTGAAATTCAGGGCTGCGTACAATTCGATGAACCGTTTCCCAGCATATTCCGCTCTCGCTTTATCCGAGAAGGCCAACCGAGCGCCGATGTTCGTCCACGAGAACGAGAAGTCGCTATTCGAGTACGAGTACGCAAGACCGCAATAAGCGCCATTATTCGCGTGACCCCCAACGGGCAAAACCTTCGCACGTTGTTCCTCGCTCATAGCGTCTATCTCAGCCTGAGTGTAGAGACGGAACCAAGGGAACCAACGGTATTCACCTTCCACGAATTTAGGCTCCCAGCCTTCGTTAATGGCATAGGCGACGATACGCAACTTGATATAAGCCTCCAAGTCTGGTGTACGTGGTGAGTTGAACTGCAAGTCGGTCATCAAGACGTTTGCCAGCTTGTCACCTGCCTCTGCCCTCTTGTTCAAGTCAGCGCAAGCATCCTCAAAGGAACGGATGGCTTCGTAGGTACCACATTCCTCAAACTCCTTTGTCTCAGGATTCCAACGCTCCTTATTCCTGGCCAGAGCTGAAATAAGGCGTTCCTTCTCTTCGTCTGAGGCAGGACGCAAGATGTTGTCTGCATTCCAGTACGCTTCTTCGTCCTGCAGCTCTCCTTCGTTTGTGATATGAGCATAGCAGACAATCTTTTCATTCAGATTACCATACCATTTCTTGAAGATACCAATGTACGGTTCTGTTGTTGAGTCATCAGCAAAGGCCACAAAGTCGCCTTTCTCTGGCTCGTACTGTTCCTTTTCTGGAGTAGTTACCTGTGCGGACACACCGCACTCTTTCATGAGCTCAACCAATCTTTTGGTGAACACTTCCGCCTGACCGTCAGGCAAACTTAATAAAATACTCTTCATAACGTTTGATTTGAATTATTTGTTTTTGTTGAATCCCAATACTCTCCGAGCTTCCTGACAATCTCCTTCACCACATCAAGATGACTATCATCAAGCCATGTAGCTGCCACTTGGTATGTGACATTGTACTCAGGGCGAAGCTCTATCTCCCTGAACTCATGGGATGACAGTCTGCCTTCAGTGGGTTTCAGACCTTTTTCGTGAAGCTCACACAATCCATCATGATACAGGACACACCACCCGAAACGTTCCTTTATCTGCACCATAGGAATGATTTTGTCCGTCATCCTGTGCGTAACACCAGCAGCCCACTCCGTGAAGCACAGACTCCAGGCGTACCCTGCATCAATAAGGGCAAGGATATCGTGAGGCGTTCCGAGGCATGGCGTATGGCATTGAGCCTTGCACCGTTCACAACAGCACTGGACTGGCATCTTACCAGTCTGGCATGATATCTTGGCAAATAGTTCCTCTCTCTTCATCACAGTATCATGATTTCCTCTTCACCACGTCTGCTGATGTAGGCGAAGATATCCTTACGTTCAACGACACGGGACTTGATGACACGGCCCTTCGCCTTGGCATAGCCCTCACACCAATCCTTGTCAGTAGTCCATGATATGCCTGGGTCACCGCCTTCTGCAAGTCCTTCAGGGCTGTCGTAGTATGGGTCGTATGCCCGATAGACGGTAAGAGGGAACTCCATGTTCTCCAGAGCCTCTGCATCCTCCACAGTCATAAACCATCCCTTGCAGGGACGTGCCGACTTGAAGTAAGGCCGAAACTCATTTGACGTTTCTGTGCTTCCGGCCACTACCCATACCGTGCGCATCAACTCCCAGTAACGGGGATTCGACAACAGCTTGGCCTTGCGGAAGAAGATATCCTTGACTTTCTGGATATCGTTCTCCACCTCATAGGCCCTGATTAACTGAGCGGCAATCTTCCCGTCTCTGGCCAGCTGCTTCTCAGGCAGGGCAGGGATGCGCCTCGTCATCGGCCTTCGCTCATTCTCAGCCAGTATGTAAGCCATATCACTTCCCTTTCTTCTGTTCTTCCTCTGCTTCCCTCTTGGCCTGCTCGATAGCAGTACGATGGATCGCCGTGCCTATGATGTCTCGCAGAACAGCCCTCTCGCCGCTTGGCAGTGTCGATGTCTTGTTCTGGAGCTTCGGCATTTCAGTAAGAATATACTCCTTGGTCATCCTTCCACTGTCGATTAGCTTCAGCAACGGATTGGATTTCACCTTGCCTAACGAGGCACGTTTAGCACTCACCCTCAACAGAAGGTTCTTAATCTCAGACTCCAGCACTTCTGCAAAGTGCTCTCCATTGATTTTCAATTTCTTTTCTTCCATAATAAAATGCTATTGATTGTTTTTACTCCAGTTTTGTTCGCTGATTTCCTTTTCCATAGCCTCACGGAACTTGTCATATACACCGTGCTTCTTGAATATCTTGTATAGGTTAATCATGGTCATTTCCATTCCGTACCTCATACCGAACTTCATACCCATAGCATAGGCACCTAAACGCCCGACGGTCACACCAAGCACAAATGACAGAATGACGATTCCCGTAGTACTCATAAACTGCATGACGTTACTCATTTCAATTCTGCCTGCTTTATTCTCCTGAACAGGTATGTATATCGAGTCCTCAACACCATTGGAGCCTCTGGGTAACACCCAAGGTAGTCATGGTAAGACTCAGGAATGACATTCACCAGAACCCAGCCCTTGTCATCCATCTGCTGGAGCTCTTCATCAGTAAGCATACGGTCCTGCTTGCTGGTGTAGTAAGCACCTTCCGATGGGGGATTCAGTTTTGGCTTCCTCTCCTGCACATCATTCTCTTCTGTGTTCTGCTCTACTGCTTTTCCAGCCCAGAAAAACGCTGCAATGACAACCCCGAAGAATATGGCTACCAGCGCAACAATTACAATTACTCCTACAATTTCCATAGTTCCTATTTTTACTTGTTTTCTGATTCAATGAATTCAGGACTCCAGTCCTTCCCTTCTCCGATATCTACCCCGACATAATACCGACTCTCGATAACGTTCATGTCGATATAGGTATCACCCATAAAGATAGTATA
>OCVV011354031.1_pt1 | contig 30074 bp, 27 predicted proteins | sample 1539721 | NCBI WGS metagenome assembly OCVV01 (sample SAMN02144230, study PRJEB22623) | gut metagenome | biome: sheep rumen | host: Ovis aries | place: New Zealand | reverse complement strand
TCTCGAAGCCACAATAGCATGGAGGATAAAAATAACATGGATAATTTTACATTTTACAGTCCAACAAAATTTGTTTTTGGAAAAGATACAGAAAAAGAGGCAGGTTCACTGATTCGTGAGTTTGGCGGAAGCAAGGTTCTGCTGCATTTCGGCGGTAAATCTGCAGAAAAATCAGGCCTGCTTGGCAGAGTGCGCAAATCTTTGAAGGGGGCAGGTCTTGATTTTGTAGAACTTGGTGGTGTTCACCCTAACCCACTTGATGATTTAGTTTACCAGGGAATTGATTTATGTAAGCGCGAAGGTGTTGATTTTATTCTTGCAGTTGGCGGAGGCTCTGTAATTGATTCTGCAAAGGCTATTGCAATGGGCGTTTGCTACGATGGAGACTTCTGGGATTTTTACAGCGGAAAGGCTGCGGCAAAAGCTGCGGTTCCGGTTGGAACTGTTTTGACTATTGCGGCTGCGGGAAGCGAGGGCTCTGGTGACTCTGTAATCACAAAAAAAGATGGCATGGTAAAACGCGGGGCGAGCGGTGAATGTATCCGTCCGAAATTTTCTATTTTGAATCCGGCATTAACACAGACGCTGCCGGCATACCAGACAGCCTGTGGTGCAACTGATATTATGGCTCACGTTTGCGAGCGTTACTTTACAAACACAAAGAATGTAGAAACTACCGACCGTTTGTGTGAGGCAGTTCTGATGGCAATGATCCACGAAACTCCAAAAGTAATTGCTGACGCAAATGATTACCAGGCCCGCGCTAACATCATGTGGGCCGGAATGGTTGCTCACAATAACATCGTTGGTGTTGGCCGCGACCAGGACTGGAACAGCCACGGAATTGAGCATGAACTTTCCGGTCTGTACGACTGCGCTCATGGTGCAGGTCTTGCGGTAATCATGCCTGCCTGGATGGATTTTGTTTACAAGCATGATGTAATGCGTTTTGCCCAGTGGGCTACAAGAGTCTGGGGCTGCAAGATGGATTTTGCAGAGCCTGATAGAACTGCCCGCGAGGGTATCCGTAGATTCAGAGAGTTCTTGAGAAGCATAGGTATGCCTATTAATTTTGCAGAACTCGGTGCAAAGGAAGAAGATATCCCAACTCTCGTAAAGAAGTTTGGTTTGCCAGAAGGCGGAAGAACCGGCGGATTTGTAAAGTTGAGTTCTGAAGATATCGCAGAAATCTACAAGATTGCCGCTAAGGCTACAATATAATCAAGTTTTTCACAGAAGACACGGAGGGCACAGAGGAATACAATAAAAAAACATAACTCTGTGTGCTCTTTAGCTCTGTGAGGAATTTCTTTAGGAGGAACCATAAAAGCACTATTTATCGGCGGGACCGGCACAATCAGCATGGCTATTTCAAAACTGCTGCTTGAAAAAGGCTGGGAGCTCTACCTTATTAATAGAGGAAACCGTAATAACGATGAACGTCTTAAAGGCGCACATTTTATTACAGTTGATATAAATGATGAGGCTGCGGCCGCAGAAAAACTTGCGGGAATGAAGTTTGATGTTGCGTGTGATTTCATCGGCTTTGTACCATCACAGCTGGAGCGAGACTATAGGCTTCTTAAAGGTAAGGTACGACAGTTTATGTACATCAGTTCAGCATCGGCTTATCAGAAGCCGTGTAGCAACTATGTAATCAGCGAAAAAACTCCTCTTGCAAATCCTTATTGGGAATATTCGCGCAACAAGATTGCCTGCGAAGATTATCTGATGAAATTGTATCGCGAGGAGAACTTCCCTATAACAATTATCCGCCCAAGTCATACTTACGATGAAAGAAGCGTGCCGCTCGGCGTTCACGGCGACAAGGGCAGCTGGCAGGTTGTAAAAAGAATCAAAGAAGGAAAGCCTGTGATTATTCACGGAGACGGAACTTCCCTCTGGACTATCACCCACAACTCTGATTTTGCAAAGGGCTTTGTTGGATTGATGGGAAACATTCACGCAATCGGTGAAGCAGTTCAGATTATGAGCGATGAAAGCGTAACCTGGAACCAGATTTATCAATGTATTGCAGATTCGCTTGGCGTTGAACTAAAGCCGGTTTATGTTTCTTCAACCTATCTGGCTAACCATTCTGATTATGACTTTACAGGAAGCCTGATTGGAGACAAGGCAAACTCAGTTGTTTTTGACTGCAGTAAATTAAAGAGCCTGGTTCCTGATTTTGTAGCTACGAAACGCGCAGACCAGGGAATAAGAGAGACAATAGAATACGTTCTCGCCCACCCTGAGTGCCAGGTAGAAGACCCTGATTTTGACAAGTGGTGCGACAAGATAATCAATAACTTAAATTAATAGTTTCTCACAGAGCGCACAGAGTACACAGAGTTTATGCCAAAGAAAGAATATAAGACTCTGTGACCTCCGTGTCCTCTGTGAGAAAGAAAAAAAAGGAAATAAAATGACAGACGTAAAAGGAAAATGGGCGCTGGTAACCGGCGCAAACCGTGGAATTGGATACAGAATCGCAAAGTTTATGGCAAGCAAGGGTTGTAATTTAATTTTGCACAGCCGTTCGCTTGAACACACTGCAGAAGTACTTGCTGAAGTTCGTGCTATGGGCGTAGAGGCTTATGATGTAGCCGCAGAACTAAGTGACCTTACACAGGTTCAGAAAATGATAGAAGAAATCGACGCACGCGGAAAGCCTGTTGATATTCTTTTCAACGATGCCGCAGTTCAGATTGCCTACCGCACCGACTATTGGAAAACACCGGCAGAAGATTATGAAAAGAGCTTTGTAATCAATACAATCGCCCCAATGATGCTCTGCTATCACTTTATTCCAAAAATGATTGACAGAGGCTTTGGCCGTGTAATCAATACAACAAGTGGAATCCGCAACGAACCGGAACAGGCTGGTTACAGCGCAAGTAAAGCAGCTCTCGATAAAGTAACTACAGACCTCGGTGGAAAACTCGACGGTACAGATGTCTGCATCAATCTTACAGATCCGGGCTGGTGCCGCACAGATCTCGGTGGACCAAACGCTCCAAACGACCCGGACAGCGTAATTCCTGGAATCGTAGTCGGTGCCTTTATAGACGATAAAAAGAGTGGCCGCAACCTGGGTGCCCAAGTCTTTACAGGAATGTCACTCGAAGACGCTGTAAAAAAAGCTGCAGATTTTCCGCAGCTTTTCAAATAATGTGAGATAATGTGTAAATCCACATATAAAATTAATTAAAAAGTCCTCCTACTCCTTCTGCTTCAGTTTGCCTGACTGAAGCAGTTTTTTTATAAGGGAGATAAAAGTCCTTATTTTTTCTCATACCACTTTTTCATTACATCAGCAATACAATCTTCCGGACCACTTATAATGAGTCGTACAGAATTATTCTGTCTTTCTAGTTTCATTTTAGATGCAGATACATTCTCGTCGGACATGGCAGCACAAAAATATGAACTGATTTCTTCAAATTCTTCATTTGAAGAAATATGAAAGTCAAGAATAATGCAAGTCTTATTTTCACTTTTTTCAAAGTCAGCAAGAAAATCATAAACAAGAGCATTGTTTTTGATTTTTATACCAGCTTTGATATTTGGATTAGAAATGAAAGCTTCAAGCTGTTCAACTGTAAAGCTCCATTTACCGTCAATTTTTTCACCTTCAAGAAATCCCTGCTGAATAAAAAGACGAAGACTTCTTGTGGTAAAACCTGTCATTACCGCTACTTCATTAATTGTGTAATACTCTTTCATAAAACGCTCCTATTCAAGGCTGCCGGCTGCCTTTGTTCTATAAAAAGAATAACGCCGCCAGTCAAATAATTCAATTTGAAAAGCGGCGAGTTTTTCATAGCGAAAATTAGTCTATTTTACAGAATGTAGCGGCTCAAATCCTGATTCTGGCTGATGCCTTCGAGCTTTTCATCTACGTAGGCAGCGTCAATTTTGATTGTTTCACCCTTGTGTTCATCTGCTTCAAAGTTAATATCTGCAAGAACCTTTTCCATGATTGTGTGCAGTCGGCGGGCACCAATATTTTCGGCGCTGGCATTCACCTCTTCTGCAACTGTACTCATGCGGTCGAGAGCATCCTCGGTGATATCAAGTTTTACACCTTCAGTTTCCAGCAGTGATGTATACTGCATAATCAGGCTGTTCTTTGGCTCGCTGAGAATGCGCTTAAAGTCATCCTTGTGGAGTGAGTCGAGTTCAACACGAAGCGGGAAGCGGCCCTGCAATTCCGGAATCAAATCGCTAGGAGCTGCAACACTGAAGGCACCGGCAGCAATAAAGAGAATGTGAGTTGTATCAACTACGCCGAACTTTGTATTAACGTTACTTCCTTCAACAATCGGAAGAATATCGCGCTGAACGCCTTCGCGGCTTACGTCCTGTCCGTGACTTTCGCCATGTACGGCAATCTTATCAATTTCATCAATAAAGATAATTCCGCTCTGCTCTACACGCTTCTTAGCTTCGTCGGCAACCTTGTCGTGATCTACCATATTGTCCAGAACTTCTTCGGTAAGAATCTTGCGGGCTTCCTTTACAGTGATGTTGCGTTTTTTGCCGCGGCCCTGACCGTTCATCATATTCAAGATTCCCTGCATGCTGTTCTGAAGGTCATCAATACTGCCACCGGCAATGATTTCCATATTAGGCATTCCCTGAGGGCGATGAACTACCATTTCAACCTCGCGGTCTTCAAGCTTACCTTCGCGCAACATCTGACGGAACTTTTCGCGGGTGTGATTTTCGCGCTCTTTTTCTGCGGCAGCCTCAGCTGATTCCTCGTCAGCCTTCTGCTGTTCTGCAGCGGCCTGATTTGCCTGATTCAAAGCCTCCTGCATATCAGAGGCAACCTTATTCAAATCAATTGTAATTTCATTAGGATTAGGCTGAGACAAAAAGCCAAGTGGTTTGATTTCCATCTTGCCGTCTGAGCCGCTGTCGCTCTTTGACTTTTTGTCGTCTTTTTTGTCTGTTCCTGGAAGCAGAAGGTCCAGCAGCTTTTCTTCAACAACGCTTACTGACTTCTCGCGAAGCTGTTCTTCCATTTCGGCTTTTACGTCATTGTAGCCTACAGCCATAAGGTCGCGGATCATGCTTTCTACGTCGCGGCCAACATAACCTACCTCAGTGTACTTTGTAGCCTCAACCTTCAAAAAAGGAGCGCCGCAGAGCTTTGCAAGACGGCGGGCAATTTCTGTTTTACCACAGCCAGTTGGTCCAATCATCAAAATATTTTTTGGAGCAACTTCATCGCGGATTTCTTCCGGCAATTTAAGGCGACGGAAGCGGTTACGAAGAGCAACAGCAACGGCACGCTTAGCCTTTTCCTGCCCGATGATATATGAGTCCAGTCTCTCTACAATCTGTTTTGGTGTAAGTTCTGTTTTGTTTTCGATTTGTTCCATAAAAGTAATTTCCTTTTCAGCCCGCGACAAATGCGGGGGCGTTACGGGGGCTGGCCCCCGTTAGAAGGGGTAGCGAGCAACGCAGTGCGAGCGAGGGGGAGACTTCCCCCACACTGTTAATCCAAAGTCTCAACAGTCAAATTCTGATTTGTGTAAATACAGATGCTGCCCGCAATATTGAGCGATCGCTCAGCAATTTCCTTAGCGCTCAAATCCGAAGAATCAAGATAAGCGAGGGCCGCAGAATAAGCGTAGTTACCGCCGCTGCCGATTGCAATTGCATCGTGCTCAGGCTCAATAACGTTACCGTCGCCGCTAATCAAAAGAATCTGCTTTTTGTCGGCAACAAGGAGCATAGCCTCAAGCTTCTGCAGAGTGCGGTCTGTACGCCAGGCCTTGGCAAGCTCAACAGCAGAGCGCATAATGTCGCCGTTATATTCCTTCACCTTAGCTTCAAAGCGGTCCAGCAGAGTAAAAGCATCTGCCACAGAACCCGCAAAGCCGGTGAGAATCTTTCCGTCATAAATTTTTCGAACCTTGCGAGAGTTTCCCTTACAAACAGTCTCGCCCAAAGTACACTGGCCATCGCCAGCCATAGCAACCTGCCCGTTTCTGCGGACAGCAAGAATAGTCGTACTTCTGATTTTTGTTTTATTTCCCATAAGTTAAAATATAATGATTTAATCGGCAAAGGGCAAATAAAAATTAGCTAGAAAAAAGATTTGAATATTCCGGGCGTTCCCCGCCGGCTCCACTTCGTTCCGCCGCCGGGTCGGGCGTTCCACCATTCCGCTATCGCTCCAGCCTCTTCCCTCGTCGCTCACTACGTTCGCTCCTCAGTCCAGTGGCCCTTCGCAGCCTGCGGCTGCTCGGTGGCTCCATGCCCTAACGCAGCAGTTCATATAGCATTTCTCGTGTAAAACAGATTATTTTTTCGCGAAAGTTCCGTCAAAAACTTGGATTATACGATTTTTGCCTGATACATTCTGTGATTTTTCTTTGTATATCCGGCGGATCTTCCGTCAAATCTCTTCAAAAGCAAGTTTTTGACGGAAACTTTTCATAGTAATTTTCTTCACTTGCGTTAAATCTAAGTAAAATGGCCGCAAACATTCCGTCAAAACAAGCCACAAGCTCCTTTTTGACGGAACTTTTGCGTTCCCTTACTCTCTTCAGCCGCTATTTTTTCCGTCAAAAAGCACACTTTACCTTGTTTTGACGGAAAAACACTCAAAATATATTCAGATTTCTATAAATAAAGAAGGCCCACCTGCGAGCCCGTAGCGTTAGGCTATGGAACACCGCCGTAGGCGCCGACCGGAACGAAGGAGCGAGTTTACGAGCGACTGAGTGAGGACGGTGAGCGTGAGCGAAGTGTGGAACAGCCGACCCCAGCCGGGGCATAGCCCCGGCTGGGGGAACGCCCAAAATATCCTAAGAATGCGGATGTGCCTTATTGTAAGTTTCAATGAGTTTTTCAGTTGTGATGTGAGTATAACGCTGGGTTGTGCTGATTGAACTGTGGCCAAGCATCTCCTGGACAAGACGGACATCCGCCCCATTTCCCAGCATAGTAGTTGCAAAAGTGTGGCGGAAAGCGTGCGGATTAATATGATGATTAGTTCCTTCCACACCGGAGTAGCGGTTCAAAATGTAGCGCAGCCCACCGGTCGTAAGCGCTCCACCCTTCTGATTAATAAACAATTCCCGCGGCTCCGGCTCCACCTTATTTTCTGCCAGCACCTTTTTCCTGTCCGCAAGATATTCAGCAAGTGCCTTCCTTGCCTCAATATCAAAATACACCTTACGCTGCTTATTTCCCTTTCCCGTAACAATTGCCGAGCGGCCGCCATCCATAAAATCACTAAGCTTGAGCCCCACAATTTCGCTGGCACGACAGCCCGAAGAATAAAGCATGAGAAAAAGCGCATGATCGCGGCTAGCCCACAAAAGCTCGTCCTTAACCGGCTCAGCGCAAAGTTCGTTTACCTCATTAGTTGTCATAAAGTTTGGCATGCGTTTAGGCAGCTTCACAGTCTTCATTTCCAGAGCCGGATTTTTTTCAATATAACCAAGCTTTTTCGCATAAGCAAAAAGCGTACGCACCGCCGAAATAAATCGGTTGACAGTAGCCGCCGACTTTTTCGAAGCCGACAGCCGCCCGATACAAAGCATAAGATTTTCGCGGGTGATAGACTTTACATCCAGCTCAGGCGTCAAAAATTCCTGCAACAGAGCCAGATCGTTGCCATAGCCCTTCACAGTATTCTCAGAAAGCCCCCTAACCGCCCCAAGATACAAAAGAAATTCGTCTGTCAGCTCGTGTAAAGTCATATTTTTATTATCGGAAGGAAAATTAAAACTTATTATTTTTCTGGGCATATCCCGGAGACACCACTTCGTAACGCCTTACCTCAATGACATCACATAAATCTGGCAGGGATTTTCCTCTCCCCAGATTTCCTTTATGACTTCAAACTCTTTAAAACCACAAGCTTTGTAAAAACGGTTGGTTATATCATAATCTTCATACACACCCATTTTCACGGTTTTTACCTGCAAAAATGAATAACCTTCTTCTCCTGCAATTTTCTTTGCAGCCTCAAAAAGCTTTCTTCCAAGCCCATTACGATGGTATTCTTTAAGAACTCCCATTACTGCAAGCTCAACAGTAGCATCCCCAGTTTCTTTTAAGCAAAGAAAACCAACATAATCATCATCTTCTTTTACAGCCAGAAAAATCCAATTTACACATTCAGCTATGTATTTCTCTCTGCTATCATCAACCTCAAACCAATCGTGCAAAGCTTCAAGAATTTTTCTGGCAATTGCCTTTTTTGTTTCTGAATCTTTTATCTGCTCAATCATTTTTATTTCCAATTGAATTATGTTTCATCAGGATAATCCCAGAATTTGCCCTTATGAAAATTTTCATTTCCAAGAGCTTTTGCAGTTAATTTGAATATAACGCACCCGTCCGGACAAACTATAGTTTTTGAATATTTTCCGTCTCCGCCAAGATTTTCCAAATCACCGCCACTTCGAATTGCTTCCATCAAAGGATAAAGCATCATCATGGTTTTAGAACAGATTCCATATCCGTCCTTATTTACAGGACAACCATAGGTGCAGGTGTACTTATCTCCAATTTCTTCACCATTACGGCAATAACGCTCCGTATGATCTCCATGCAGAAAGCCCATAACCTCAACGTTAAATTCATATTCTTCAGTGTACCATTTTTTCATATCAAACCTTCTCAACATCCGCGCAGGCAATTACGTTAATGCCAGTTCCTAGTAAATCATAAAGCAGAATGTCGCCACGCTTTACCGGGGCCTTGCAGCTGGCACGGCGTACAACTTCCATGCACTGGAGCAGGATTGCCTTTGGCACTTCGCCCGCGGTTTTTACTGGCACAACCGGCAAAACTCCACCCTCGACTTTTATTGTTGTAGTGAGTGTACGAGTCGGGTTCTGCAGTTCTTTTGAGGCGTACTGTTCGCCGCGCTTGCAGCCGTTGTCTTTTACGGCGGTAACTTTTTTGTGACCGGCGGCATCGTTTTCCACCGTTACTTCCATTGAGCAGCCCATTGGGCATATTATGCAGGTAAGAGGAAGCTTTTCGATTTTTGTCGCATTTGTCTGATTTGTATTTTCCATCATTCTGCTACCTCCTGAGGAAGCTGGATTGAAACGGTGATGTCGCCACCGGCGCTTTCTATCTGATTAGGAGCAAGTTCAATCACCTGCATTTCACCCGGACGCACAACCTTTTTTCTAACTGATTTTAAAACCTCGTTGCCGCTTGAAACTTCTACATACACATCCTTATAAACATCTGTTACACGGAACATAATAGACACATTTCCATCCTGCTCGCGAGACTCAATATACTGAGGCACGGTATAGCGCACACGGTTTCCCGGTCGAAGTATGATTTTTTCTCCGCTCGCAGTGATTTTTCCCTGAACATATTTTGCGGCATTTTCTCCGGCACGAAGACTTTCCGCAGTTACAAAGTCTACAAGGTCGTGAACATGCACCGTGTTTCCACAGGCAAAAATGCCCGGCACAGAAGACTGCATGTGCTCATTTACAACAGGGCCGCTGGTTGCAGAATCTATTGCAATTTTACAGCCGGATGCAATCTCGTTTTCCGGAATAAGGCCAACCGAAAGAAGCAGAGTATCACATTCAATAAACTCTTCGGTTCCGGCGATCGGCTTACGATTAGAATCCACTGCCGCAACAGTAACTCCTTCTACCCGCTCCTTTCCGTGAATCTTTACGATTGTGTGGCTGAACTTCAATGGAATATTAAAGTTTTCAACACACTGAACAATGTTTCGTCGCAGGCCTGAACTGAATGGCATAACCTCACAGACAAGTTTTACCTCGGCACCTTCCAGAGTGAGACGCCTTGCCATAATCAACCCTATATCACCAGAACCAAGAATTACAACCTTTCGGCCAGGCATATAACCGTCTATGTTTACAAAGCGCTGGGCAGCACCCGCAGTAAAAATACCGGCAGGTCTTGTTCCAGGGATGATAAGGGCACCGCGGGTTCTCTCCCGGCAGCCGGTCGCAAGAATTACAGCCTTAGCCTTAATGTGCATAAGACCGTCTACAGTGTTGATTGCGGTAACTCTATGCCCCTGCCCTGCAGCGCTTTCCTTTTCTACTTCGAGCACCATAGTATCTGTTTTATATTCAATTCCAAGTTGCACAACCTCATCAGAAAAACGAGCAGCATACTCAGGGCCAGTCAGTTCTTCACCAAAATAGTGAAGTCCGAATCCGTTATGAATACACTGCAGAAGGATTCCACCGATTCTCGTATCGCGCTCTAAAATCAGAATGCTGTCACTACCAGCCTTTTTTGCAGCAATTGCCGCCGCCATTCCGGCAGGGCCGCCGCCTATTACAACAATGTCATATTTCAGTTCCATAAATCAGCCCTCCCTAGCGTGTCTTGCCTGTCAAAATGTATGAACAGCCGCCATTCTTTCTAACATCGGTCATAGGAATGCCAAGCTCGCGGCTTAAAATCTCAGTTACACGAGGTGAGCAGAAACCGCTCTGGCAACGTCCCATACCGGCTCTTGTTCGACGCTTTACGCCATCAAGATCCACAGCCCCAACCGGAGACTTAATTGCCGCAACAATCTCGCCCTCGGTAATCATTTCGCATCGGCAGATTATTCGACCATACAAAGGATTTTCTTCAATCAGCTGTGCACGGCGCTCATCATCTGCATCCTTAAAGGATTCAATTCCCTTACGCACACCAACAAAATCAGGATTCTTCTCCCAGGCCTGCCCGCGGATTTTTTCTAAAATATCAGCCACATAAACTCCGATTGCAGGAGCAGCAGTTAGTCCCGGCGAACAGATTCCCCCAACATTCACAAAGCCCTTCACCGAGGCATCTTCTTCAATAATAAAATCATTTACAGGGGTGCCGTCCGCATTGTAAGCAAGGGCACGCACTCCCGCAAAAGAATTGATTATATTGCGGCGGGGAATATCCGGAATAGTTTTTCCGGATTTTCTGAAAACCTCATCCTGGCCGGCAGCCGTAGTTTCCGTTGCAGTTTTGTCATCTCCATCGGCCGCTGTCGGACCAGACAAAATATTTCCGTCAACGGTAGGTGTAACTAACACGCCCTTACCCATTTTGTCCGGAGTCTGGAAGAGTGTATGACTTGCGAGGCCTGCGCATTTATTATCAAGCAGATAGTATTCACCGCGGCGAGGTTTTATGACAAAATCCCGAGCCCCTGCCATTGCAGAAATCTGATCTGCATATAGTCCCGCCGCATTTACGACGCACTTTGCCTGAAGGTCGCTTTTTCCGGTATGAATAGTAAAAAGTCCGTCCGCTCCCTTTTCAATTCCATGAACCTCAGTTTCGCGGAAAAGTTTTACGCCATTCATTACAGCATTTTCCGCAAAGGCCCAGGTTGCCATATAAGGGCTCACAATTCCGGCAGATTCTGCAAGCAGAGCTCCGCAGGCTTCCTCGCTTACGCTCGGTTCCAGTTTATGAAGCTCTTCTCCATCAATTACACGGAGAGCCGGCACACCATTTGCCTGACCACGCTCGTAAAGCTTTTGAACATGCTCCATATCCTCTTCATTAAAAGCAATAACCAGAGAGCCGTTATTCTTATAATCAAAATGAAGAGCCTTTGCCAGCTCCGGGTACATTGCAGCACCTTCAACATTGAGCTTAGCCATCAGAGTACCAGGCTTGGCATCAAAGCCTGCATGAATAATTCCCGAGTTGGCCTTACTTGTACCGCAGGCAACATCATCAGCCTTCTCAATAATACAGAAGTGACCTTTATATTTTGAGAGCTCCCGGGCAATACAAGCGCCCACAATGCCCCCGCCAATTATCGCTACATCGTAAATCATTCACGCCTCCTATTCAGCCCAGCCTTTTGCCTTTTCTACCGCTTTCTTCCAGCCGGCATAAAGCTCGTCGCGCTTCTCGCCACTCATAGAAGGCTCAAAAAGTCTTTCAGTTTCGCGACGCTGTAAAATTTCTTCTTTACTAGACCAGAAGCCCACAGCCAGCCCCGCAAGGTAAGCAGCCCCAAGCGCAGTAGTCTCTACATTCTTAGGTCGGCAAACCTTTGTATTCAAAATATCAGCCTGGAACTGCATCATGATATTGCTTACACAGGCACCGCCATCTACGTTCAAAGTTGTAATTGGTGTTCCCGAATCAGCCACCATAGTATCAAGCACATCCCGTACTTCGTAGGCAATTCCTTCCAGTGCGGCACGGCAGATATGAGCCTTCTTTACACCGCGGGTCAAGCCAACGATAGTTCCGCGGGCATACATATCCCAGTAAGGAGTTCCAAGGCCAACAAAGGCAGGCACCAGATAACAGCCGTTAGAATCAGGCACGCTCTCCGCAAGCCGGTCAATCTCCGGTGCCGAAGAAATCAGTTCCAGTTCATCACGCAGCCACTTAATTACAGCGCCACCAATAAAGACACTGCCTTCAAGCGCATACTCAACCTTGCCCTTCATACCAAGCGCAATCGTAGTCAAAAGCTGTTTAGAAGCAACCGGCTTATCACCTGTATTCATAAGCATAAAGCAGCCCGTACCGTAAGTATTCTTTGCATCCCCTTTATTAAAACAGCCCTGACCAAAAAGAGCTGCCTGCTGGTCACCAACTGCCGAAGCAAGAGGAACGCTAAAGCCGCAAATCTCAGAATCAGTCTCAGCGTAAATACAGGAAGAATCGCGAACCTCAGGCAAAAGGCAGCGTGGAATACCCAAAAGCTCAAGAAGCTCATCATCCCAGTCAAGCTTATAAATATTAAAAAGCATAGTGCGGCTGGCGTTGGTATAGTCGGTTACGTGGGCACGGCCACCGCTGAGCTTCCAGATAAGCCAGGTATCAATAGTTCCCGCAAGCAGCTCTCCACGCTCAGCCCGCTCCCGCACGCCAGGCACATTATCTAAAATCCATTTGATTTTTGTCCCGGAAAAATAAGCGTCTATCAGAAGGCCGGTTTTGGAGCGAATCTTTTCCGTCCATCCTTCTTTCATAAGACTTTCGCAGTAATCGGCAGTACGACGACACTGCCATACCACAGCATTATAAACAGGCTTTCCGGTCTTTTTATCCCAGATTACAACTGTCTCACGCTGGTTGGTAATTCCAATGGCAGCAATTTCATCATGTCTGATTTCTTTTTCAATAAGAAGGCTCTGGAGAACTTTAAGCTGGCACTTAAAAATCTCTTCTGCATCGTGCTCAACCCAGCCCGGATGCGGATATATCTGATTAAACTCGCGCTGCTTAGAACCAAGCGGCGAACCGTTTTTATCATAAACCACAGCACGGCAAGAGGTAGTGCCCTCATCAAGCGAAATCACATATTTTTTCTTATTTTCCATACCTCTTATGATAGCATTACTATCACTAGAAAGCAAATAAAAAAAACGACGTGCACTTCAAGTAACACGTCGTTTCTATTTATTTTAGATTTTAGGCCTCATCACCTTCCGGCATCACCGCAGCCTCTTCCCCGCTTGTATGTAAGTAATCACAATCCGGATTGATGCAAGATTTATAAGCCCCGTTCTTTTTATCAAACTTTTCAACCAGGAACCAGCCGCACTTTGGACAGTACTGGTCAATAGGCTTAAAGTGACTGATAAAGGTACAGGTCGGATAATTTGTACAACCATAGAAAGCCTTACCACGGCCCTTAGTCTTACGCTCAACAATTTCACCGTCGCCGCATACAGGACACTTAGCCAGAGGAATAGACTTAGTATTATGACACTCAGGGAAGCCTGAACAAGCAAGGAAGAAACCAAAGCGGCCAAGTTTTTTTACCATAGGCTTACCGCAAAGCTCACAAACCTTATCAGTCTGCTCATCAAGGAAGCCCTTAATACTTTCCTGATGTTCCATTACGTTATCTACAGTCTGCTTGAATGGACCATAGAAATCAGAAATGATGTTATTCCAGACTAACTTATCTTCCTCTACCTGGTCGAGTTCATTTTCAACCTTGGCAGTAAACTCTTCGTTGATAACAGCAGGGAATGATTCAACGAGAATCTTATTAATCATCTTTCCAAGCTGAGTTGGAACCAGCTGCTTGTTACTGCGGGTTACATAGTAGCGGTCCAGCAATACAGAAATGATTGTTGCATATGTAGACGGACGACCAATTCCCTTTTCTTCCAGCATGCGGACAATCGAAGCATCTGTATAGCGGGCAGGTCCCTGAGTAAAGTGCTGCTCCGGATGGAAGTTATCTACTGTAAGAACCTCACCCTCTTTCATTGCAGGAAGCGAAGAAGATTTTTCCTCTTTTGAAGAAAGCAGCTTGATTACCTGATAAAAGCCCTTCTCTGCAATCTTACTAGCAGCAACGCGGAAGAGTGCATCACCTGCTTCAATTTCAACTGATGTAGTTACCATCTTTGCATTGTTCATCTGAGAAGAAACAAAGCGCTCCCAGATAATTGAGTAAAGGCGGAACTGATCATGCGAAAGATATTCCTTTACGCTCTCAGGTGTATATGATGTATATGTAGGACGGATACCTTCATGGGCATCCTGTGCAGATTTCCCAACAGCATAATGAATTGGCTCTGCCGGCAATTCTGCAGGATGATTTTTTGAAAGCCATTCGCGTACATCAGCAAGAGCAGTTTCAGAAATGCGGACAGAGTCGGTACGCATGTAAGTTATAAGACCCACGTGATTTTCACCAATCTGAATACCTTCATAAAGCTGCTGTGCAATCTGCATGGTTTTGCGGGAAGTAAAGCCAAGCTTGTTTGCGGCTGCCTGCTGAAGTTTTGAAGTTGTAAAAGGAGGTTTTGGGCGGACAGTTTTTTCAGTCTTTTTGATTGAAGAAACCTTGCTTTCTGAGTTTTTGATTGTTTCGATAATATCATTAACGGCAGCCTCGCTCTTAAGCTCCGGTGCCTCGCCCTTATATTTCACAAGCTGCGCAGTAAAATTAGATTTACCCTTAATAAAGTCTGCATCAAGCGACCAGTATTCCTCAGGCAAAAAGTCTTCTACTTCTTTTTCGCGCTCACAGATAAGGCGCAATGCTACCGATTGTACACGTCCTGCAGAAAGACCGTTCTTTACCTTTACCCAAAGGAGCGGGCTCAAGTTATAACCTACAAGGCGGTCAAGAACACGGCGGGCCTTCTGGGCATTAACCTTTGCTTCGACAATTTCGCCAGGGTGTTTTACAGCCTCTGTAATAGCAGTTGGGGTAATTTCGTTAAATACGATTCGGCTAATTTTTGCATCAGTTTTATCGCGCAGGGCACGGTTGAGGTGCCAGGCAATTGCCTCTCCTTCTCGGTCGTTATCGGATGCGAGAAGGACAGCTTCTGATTTTTTTGCTTCCTTCTGGAGTTCTTTAAGTAATTTCGCCTTTCCGCGAACCGTAATGTATTCTGGCTGGAATCCATTTTCAATATCAATTGCCATACGCGACTTAGGCAGGTCTATAAGGTGTCCAACAGAAGCCCGAACCACATAACCAGGTCCAAGGTACTTCTCAATTGTGTGTGCCTTTGTCGGAGACTCTACAATAACAAGAGTCTGCGGAGTTTTTGTCTTCTTAGCCATTTAAATCCCTTCCAAAAATGTCTTTATAGTTTTATGTAAACAGTTCCCCCTGAAGAGGAATCTGACTGCGTGTCCCAGGCATTTCTGTCAGAGCCACGCAGAAATCATTATAATCTTTAATCACCGGTGCACCCTCTTTTAAAAAGCGTTCCGGACAATTTTCCATTTTGTACTTGCTCACCCGACCTGCGGCAAAGCTTTTTTCCAAATCTGACTTTACCACCTGCGAGATTTTACCGGCCGCCTCTCCAAAGGCTACCTCGTGAAAAAACACATCTCGGCCGTCTTCAAGAGCAAAGTCTGCAGTAATCAAAGCCCCGCTTCCATTCGGTGCTTCAATCACAACCGTTGCAGGAGCCATACCCGCTACAATTCGGTTTCTCGCTACAAACTGCCATTTGCTCGTTGGCATTCCCGGTGCGTATTCACTTACAATACAGCCACCGCTCTGCAAAATCTGCGCCGCAAGTTTTTTATTTGTGTACGGCACAATATTATCTATAGCGCTAGGCAAAACTGCTATTGTATGGCCAGGCAGATTTTCTGTACCTTGACAATTACTTTTCTCACACCAGTCATAATACGCATCAAGCGCCCCAAGGTGAGCATAAGAATCAGCTCCAGCCGCAAGCCCGCTTATAACATTACAACCGTTAATAGCCGCATCATAAGCAAATGACCTTGCAGCGTCTCTGCCAGCCGTACTTAATTTACGTGTTCCCACAACAGAAACACATCGCCCGCCAAGCAGTTCCGCATCTCCCCGTACAAAAAGTAAAAATGGCGGATCTGCAATCTGTCGCAGAGCCTCTGGGTAGCGAATATCATCATGTAAAATTACTTTTATACCAAGCCTTTCACATTGATACGCCGCAGCTTTTGCCATACGAAGCCCTTCCGAACCATTCCATACGGCACGAGGCTTTACGTTGCATTGCGCAAATTTAAATATTTCTTCTATAGACTGTAATGCAAGGGAGTGAGGACTGTCAAGATTTTTTATCAAATTTATTTTCTGATTAAAGTCTAAAAATGAAATTCCCGCTACAAAAATGCTTAAAATAAGGCTTTCGCCTTTAGTTTCAGTTAGAGTATGCTGCATCTAAAACTGTTTTTTTGTTCTCCTCTGCGATTGCTTTTTTTTCGGCGGATTTTGTGGTGTTTATTATTTTATCATACATTTGAGCAGATTTGTCAAATTCAAAATTAGAATAATAAGCTCTTGCTAAAACAAACATAGCATCAATATTTTTTGTGTCAATTGAAATAGCCTTTTCAAGGTGTGGAATAGCCTTTGCCGGCTCATCAAGTTCGAATACATAAAGAACACCAAGACCATAAAGGGCACGAACATAGCGGTCTTCAATTTCAATTGCACGAAGATAAGCTTCTTCTGCAAGTTTCAGGTAGTTATATTTTACTTCAGTGCTTCCACTTCCACCAAAATCCATTGCAGCATGTGACATATAACCGGCACACACACCAACATAATAATATAAATTTTGATTATTTGGATAATATTGCAAAGCCTCCTGAAAACATTTCAAAGCTTCGCCATACATTTTCTGATCAAGATAACGGGTACCAAGAATTTTATACCAGATTCCAATCTGACTCTGAGCCAGCTGAATATCTGCTACACGTTTCTGATATTTTTCAATTGCATCTTTCAGTTCTTCTACAGTTGTAGGGCTCTCAACCCCCTCTTCCAGATGCTGCTGTCGGATTATCTGTTTATTTGATACTTTACAAGACGAGAAGGCAATTACAACTAACAAAACAAAAAGAATACATTTTTTCATATCAGTTTTCTCCACTATTCCCTATCACTTGAAATATTTTTCATGAGCCTCTTCCAGCTGCTTATCCGTAACATGTGTATATATCGTCGTAGTACTCAAATCACTGTGACCAAGCAATTCCTGTACTGAACGCAAATCAGCTCCTCCCGCTAGAAGGTGTGTTGCAAACGAATGCCGAAGGGTATGAACTTTTGCATCTACCCCACTCAAGGCCTCAAGCTCTTTAAAACGCTTCCAAACTCCTTTACGCGAAATAGGCTCGCCTCGATAATTTACAAAGAATTCTGCAACATTGCGTCCTTTTACAAGCTCCGGTCTAACCTCATTCAGATACACAAGCATTTTTTCCAGGGCCCGTTCTCCAAACGGTACAAGTCTTTCCTTATCACCTTTACCATGCACCAGAATCAGTCTTTCATCTAAATGCACATTTGCAATCTTTAAGGTACAGGCTTCACTGATACGCAGACCACATGAATAAATCAGTTCAAAAAGAGCATCGTCCCGTTTACCGCTGGCTGTGGAAGTATCAATACAACCAAGCAGCGCATCTATCTGTTCAACAGAAAGAACCTTTGGCAAATGTCGTGCAGTTTTAGGTTTATCAAGGGAAAGGGCAACATTTTCTTCCCACATTCCCTTTCGCACGAGATAGTCGCCCAAAGCCCTTATGCCTGAAATATCTTTTGCAATCGTGAGCTCTGAGCAGCCTTTTTCCTGCCTGTTTATAAGATAATACAATAAATTCTGAACGGAAACATCTTTTAGCTTGATTTTTTTAGTTACAAGCCAGTTCAGAAATTCCTCTGCAGAAATCTTATAAGTTATTGCAGTCTGTTCTGAATCACGTTTTACAAGAATTAAATCCGTGTAAAACTGATTCAGCAAAATCTCAATTGTCATTAGTCATCCAAACGGATTGTTCTGCTGTAGTCACTCTTATTCCAGATAGCAGGTTTCATCAAATCATTTGAATCAACAACAAATCCGGCTGGTGGAACAAAACTTCCTGGAGTTGAACCGGCTGCTTTATCATCAGCAAAAATACCTGCGGCTAAAGTTCCCTTCTTTTCCGAAGAATCTGCAGGCTTAGAAATACTGTGAGAAGCAACAAATTCTCCGCCTAAACTTGAACTACCTGCTGATGATGTATGAAGAAGCTGGTTCATTTCTGAAAGTCCTACAACATCATTTGGCAAAGTCTTTGGCTCAGACTTTACTTCAACTACTTCTTCTTCCTGTTCAACTACAGGCTTTGCAGAATTTTCAAAACCAGTTGCAATTACAGTTACGCTGATTTTGCCTTCGAGTTCAGGCTGAGTAACCTGTCCCCAGAACATATTGTAATCTTTATCAGCTGAAGCTGAAACAATCTTACAGATTTCACCAACTTCGCTTAGAGTTATTTCTTCAGAAGCACAGATGTTTACAAGAAGATTCTTTGCACCGTCAATCTTAGAGTTTTCAAGCATTGGATTGTGAATAGCATTATAAGCAGCATCTGTAGCACGATTTTCACCTTCTCCAATACCAATTCCAAAGATTGCGTTACCCTGACCTGCCATAGCATTACGAACATCAGCAAAGTCAGTATTAACATCACCAGGGTTAGTAATAATATTAGAAATACCTTCAACACCCTGACACAAAACTTCGTCGGCCTTTTTAAAGGATTCTTTTACGGTAAGGTTTTTATCAATATTTTTGAAAAGCTGTTCGTTAGGGATAACGATGAGTGAGTCTACCTGTTCATGAAGTTTTTTCAAACCTTCCTTAGCCTGACGCATACGTACATTTCCTTCAAATTCAAAAGGAGTTGTAACAACTGCAACAGTAAGGCATCCGAGTTCTTTTGCAATTCGTGCAACAACAGGTGCAGAACCAGTTCCAGTTCCACCCCCCATACCGGCAGTAATAAATACCATGTCGGCACCGCGGAGCTCGTTTGTAATAAGCTCTTTGTCTTCTTCTGCAGCCTGCTCACCTACTTCTGGTTTACCGCCCGCACCAAGACCTTTAGTAACTTTCTGACCAATAGCAAGTTTTGTCTTAGCTCTTGAACGACCAAGTGCCTGCAAGTCAGTATTCAAAACAATAAAATCTACGTTGCTAAGCTCGCGGAAAATCATTCTGTTTACGGCGTTAGAACCACCGCCTCCGCAGCCTACAACTTTAATTACAGTCGGACTGCAGCCAGAAACTTCCGAGTCGTAGTCAGTTTCATCGTCAACAATTGAAATACCAAGATTTCCCATATTTCCTCCCACTCTAACGCTTCCCCAAGCGCACACTTTTTTAAGTGATTTAATTATACATTTAAATATTCTTTATCAGAATAATGATTTAAATATCTTTTTAAGAATACTCTCTCCACCCTTCTGTTTTTCTTTTTTTGCAGAATGAACTTTTCCGCGACGGCCTTTCTCTTTACCACTTGCAAGCGATTTATTTGCAAGGACGAGACCAATTACCGTAGCAAAATCAGGTCTACGATAATCTTCTTCAATACCGCCAAGACTTTCCGGAACACCAAGTCTTACGGAAGTTGTATGGAACACTTTCTGTGCAAGGTCAATTACACCTTCCATCATTGCTCCACCACCAGTAAGAATAATATTTCCGGACAATTCTTTGATTGAATCTCCAATATTTTTACGCAAAGCAGCCTTTACAAGTGTAAAAATCTGCTCAACACGAGCCTGAATAATCTGTGTAAGCTGAGAACGCTTCATCACCTCTGGAGCACGTCCGCCGACACCCGGCAAAACAACATCCAGATCATTTTCTGGCGTAATTCCCTCTGCCCAGCAGCATCCGCTCTGAATTTTAATTTCTTCTGCCGCTGCAGTAGAAATACCAGCAACAACAGAAATATCATTTGTAACAAGATTCCCACCAACCGGAATAGAAAAAGTTCCGATTGGAGCACCCTTTACAAGAAGAAGAACATCCGTAGTACCAGCACCCATATCAATCAAAATAGAACCAAGTTCCATTTCATCCTGATGGCAAACTGACTGAGTCTGTGCAAGAGTTTTAAGCATAACCCCATCCAGAATATAGTCTGAACGGGAAATACAAGAGCGAATATTCTGAATGATTGTTTTTGCAGCAGTTACAATGTGAACATCTGCTTCAAGTTTTGTTCCAATTCGGTGAATAGGATCTACAATTCCGCCAATTCCATCTACAATATAATTCTGCGGAATTACATGAAGCTTTTCGCGGTCATCCGGAACTTTGATTGCAGTTGCACATTCAATTACACGTTCAACATCTGAACGAGAAATTTCTTTAGTTGATTTATTTGCACTGGAAACAGGTACTGCACCACGTGAGTTTTGACTTTCAATCTGAGAACCACCAATTGCAGTGATTACAGATTCTACAGTTGTTCCTGCATTCTGTTCGGCAGCATCTATTGTTTCTTTAATGGCATTTTTTGCATCTTCAATATTAACGATTACACCGTTTCTAAGTCCGGCTGATTTTCGCGATGCTGTTCCGGCTATACGGATATTTCCTGTATCAGGATCCAGTTCCCCTATAGCCACACGAATCATACTTGTTCCAATATCAAGTCCGACTACTTTTCCTTCTGCCATTTTCTAAATAACCTCTGAACTATCTTGTGATGTAGGAAATTGAACCATAACGCATATCAATAGCGGCAACGTTTTCTTTTCCAACCTGCGTAACTACATCAAGCACTACTAGCATATACTTTAATGCGTCTTCATTCAAGGCACGGTCAGTAAGAACTTTAACTTTTGACTGTGCCGGAATAAGAGCAAGCTCATAATTTCCAGAATCTTTTGGGAGTACACAGATTTCAGAAAGACTTGCAAAGTAATGCTGAGGAAGCTCGCTGATTTTTGAAATCTGGTCAATAAGAGGTCTGTATTTTGAAGGAATTCTCATTCCCTTAGACATATATTCTACAGGAAGTCCTGAAACTATAGGAAGCAAATCTTCATTTGAAGGAACTTTTTTTCCAGGAAACAAAACACCGTTTCTATCAATCTGAACTGGGGCTGTACTTCCGTTTTCAACAACAAAAGTAACGGCTACAGGCTCACGTTCAGAAACATTTACATAAATTTTATCTGGAAACTTCTTTTCAACAACAACATGGTCAATTCCAGCTTCCGAAGAAAGAATAGAAACCGCCTGGTCTACATCAAAATTAAACCAGCTTGTCGCATTCATTGGCAAAAGAAGTCTTGCAATTTCTTCTGCAGAATACTCTTTCTGTCCGGTCACAGTAACCTTTGGACTTGAAAAACTAGGCATAATATACTTGTAAATAACAAGTTCACAGAGAAGAGCAAAACACAAAACGCAAAAAATCACCTTAATAAATTTGATTTTACGTTCAGTTTTACCATCTGAGGCCCCATCAAATTCTTCAGAAAGAAAATAATTCTTCTCAAGATAATCATCTGCAACTAACAAACTCACATCACTCATTTTCCTAATCCACCTTTTTATAAGTACGAAAGTGACTCTATATTAATTTCGTCATTTTCGATAGTTTTATCATCTATTTTTTCGCAGCGAGATGCATTAACAATAAAGCCACACATTGCGAGAGTTACAATAATTGAAGTTCCTCCAAGCGAGAAGAACGGCAGGTTAATTCCTGTTGTAGGCAGTACACCACAAACAACCATTGTGTTTACAACTGACTGAAGTAAAATTGCAGAAACACAGCCAAAGGTTGAAAGAGCAGAAAACTTATCCGGGTTTTCAAAAGCAGCTTTATAACCTCTGTAAGCAAAGAAAATCAAAAGCACAAAATAAAGCACTACGCCAATATACCCCATAGCTTCTGCCCATCCGGCAAAAATGTAGTCTGCCTGAACTTCAGGAATACTGTTGATTTTAGACAGACCGCTTCCAATTCCGCTGCCCCATACACCACCGGCACTTATTGCGCGTTTTGCATTCAGGCTCTGATAATTGATTGTAGAGCCAAATTCATCCGGACTGATCCAGCCAATTAATCGCTGAAGTCTGTATGGATTCAACGTAATCATTAGAAATGCTGCAGGTATTGCAAGAAGTGCAAACGGAAAAATCCATACAAGTTTTGCACCAGACACAAAGAACAAAAGAATTCCAATCAACATGATGAACACACCAGATGAAAAATCCTTCTGTGCAAAAACAATACCTGCAAAAAGAATAAAAATCATTACGCAAGGGAATACTGTTTTTTCTTCTGGATCCAGAAGCTTATCCTGCTTATCAAAATAATTAGCAAGGAAAAGCACAAGCGCAAACTTAACTAGTTCAGAAGGCTGGAAAGTAAAATTCCCAGGCATGCGAATCCAGCGTCGTGCACCATTCTTTGTAATAGAAATACCAGGTATAAATGTTAAAAGACACAAAATAAAAGTTACAATTACAATTATACCAACAAAGTTTCTGATATATTTCATATCAGTAAACATAAAACCGGCAAACAATACAAAACCTACTGCAGAACACAAAAGCTGACGCTTTACAAAATATATTGGATCTCCGAAGGCTCTAATTGCAAAGTTCTGAGAACAGATATAGAGAGTAAAGATTCCAAGTCCCCACAGAAGAAGAACAGAGCCCAACAGCCAGATGTCAACTTTATTATAGTTCTGCGAAGGTTTATTCGCGTAAAATGTAAACTGGTTCATTCTTAGCGAGCCTCCCCTTCAGTTCCACAAAGAAGAGGTACAAGTTTTTCAAGCTGCATAGAATGAGAACCTTTTAATAAAATTACATCGTTGTCGCCGGCAAACAAATTAATATCACCTGCAATCTTTTCAAAGTTAGAATCTGATGATGAATCAAGCCATTTTGCATTGATTTTTTCATCACCAGAAAGTGCTGCGTCAAAAGCATACTTCATTTCAGTACCAACAAAATATACAAGCTCTGGTTTTACCTCACTAATACGACTGCCAATTGCTTCATGAGATTTCTTTGATTCAGCCCCAAGTTCTTTCATATCGGCCAGAACAAAAATCTTTTTACAAATGTTCTTTAGTTCTCCGCAGAAATCAATTACCTTCATCATAGAATCAAGGTTTGCATTGTAACAGTCCTTTATGAGGATTGATTTTTTACCGCTGCGCAAGGTAGCTTCGCAAACTTCCATACGGCCAGAAAGAGATGCTACACTTTCAAGCCCCTTCTTTATATCAGCAGAAGGAATTCCGATTTCTTTAGCACAAGCAATTACACTCAACGCATTCAGATAATTGTATTTTCCAGAAAGTGGAAGATGAACAGAAAGACCGTCAAGTTCAAAATCTGTTCCAAAAAGTCCTTTATCTTCAATAAAATGTACACCACTTACAGACTCTGGAACATCAAAACCAAACTTTACAATCTTGCCACGAACCCCCTCTGTACAAAAATCTGCAAAATCATCAGCTGCGCCAACAATGGCTGCACCATCAGAAGGAATATAAGCTAAAGACTTTCGCTTTTCCAAAGCAATATTTTCACGGCTTCCAAGAATACCTATATGAGCAGTTCCAATATTTGTAATAATCCCGTAACGTGACTTAAGAACCTTAGAAATCTCACCAATTTCATTTACTCGGTTCATTCCCATTTCAAAAATTCCGATTTTTTCATCACCGCGAATTTTAAATACAGAAAGAGGAAGACCTGTTTCAGAATTTAAATTTCCATAAGTATAAGCAACACCAGCATCGCCAAAATGAGCCTTTGCAACACTTACCATAAGCTCTTTTGTTGTAGTCTTACCACTTGAGCCGGTAATGCTCACAAGAATCATATCCTGACATTTTTTTGTTACATATGCTTCTGCAGCATCCTGAAGTGCATGCAAAGTATTTTCAACTAAAATAAAACAAACAGCAGGGTTTGAAGCTGAAAGCTCATCATAAAAAACAGTCTTTTCCTGATACTCAGCTTTATTAATCAAAACAACAGAAGCCTTTTTCCCATCCTTAAGGACATCTGGAATATATTTGTGTCCATTCTGAAACTCGCCCATAAGAGGCACAAACATACAAGGCTTATCAGCAGAAACATTGCGGCTGTCAGTCTGAACATCGTTAAAAAAACATTCAGCACTACCCAGCTGAGTGCCTTTTACAGCAAGCAAAAGTTCTTCTTTTGTAAGCAGACTTTCCATTATTTTTTCTCTCCCGTCATTTCAACTCTCACGATATCTTCTGTTTCAGCCTTGTGCATTCCAAGTTCTTCAACCGCAATCTTTTCTATTCTATCTGCACTTGAAAGCACTGCAATATCACTTACAAGCTTTTTGTTTTCCTCTATTAAGCGTTCCTGTTTACGTTCCAGCTCCTTTATTTCAGAAGTAAGAGCTGTATACCGCCGTGCCTGAGCTGCATAAAGACAAAGCACAGCAGGAATGGCAAGTACAAATACGCAGAAGAAAAATTTAACTATAAAATCCTTAATACCACGTTTCATAAACTAAAAACCTACCACTCCATCTAAATGATATTCTGTATCATCCTTAATTTTTCTGATTACTCTTAATTTTGCACTGCGGGAAGGAGAATTAGCCCGAACCTCCTCTTCTGTAGGTGCAATTGGCTTACGGGTAATAAGCTCCGCACACTGTTTACCACCACAACGACAGATTGCAACTTCCGGCGGGCACACACACTGTTTACCAAGATTACGGAAATAATTCTTAACAATGCGGTCTTCCAAAGAGTGAAAGGTAATAACTCCCATTTTTCCGCCTTCTTTCAGACATCCAAATGCATTATGAAGTGCAAGCGGCAAACGTTTAAGTTCACCATTTACAGCAATGCGCAAAGCCTGAAAAGTACGGGTTGCCGGATGGATATTACCATAGCGGTAATTTGCAGGAACCGCATTCCATATGATTTCTGCAAGTGCCTTAGAAGATTCGATTCGACCACCGTTACGTACTTCAACAATTGCATGTGCAATACGACGGCTAAGCTTTTCTTCACCATAAAGATAAATCAAATCAGCAAGCTTTTCTTCCGGAAGATTATTAACTAAGTCTGCAGCAGATTCACCTTCAGAAGAATTTAATCTCATATCAAGTTTTTCATCATAACGGAATGAAAAACCACGTTCAGATTTTTCATAATGAAAAACAGAAATGCCCAGATCAAAAAGAATAATATTCGGGCGTTCATATTCAGAGGGGTAATTTGCATAAAAATCCTGAAACCAGCCGTTAAAAAAATGAACACGCTCTCCAAACTCTGCAAGACGTTCACGAGCACGAGCCTGAATCACCTTATCAGCATCCAGGCCGATAACTGAAAGAGACGGATATTTTTTCAAGAAATTATAAGTATGGCCGCCCTCTCCAAGCGTAGAATCAATCATCAATGCCTTATCAGCATATGATTCGCCCACAGGAGAAAGATATTCCAGACACTCATTTAATAAAACCGGAGTGTGTACGATTTCCACTTTTTAATCCCCACCTAATTTTAAAAAGTTTTAGAAATTAATGTCGTTGAATTCCTCTGCAGCGTCACGGAAAGAATCCTCAGTCTCTGCAAGATAATCCTTATAAGTCTGCGCATCCCAAAGTTCCATGTACTTTGCAATTCCAAGAACGACACAATCCTTGGAAAGATTCGCATACTCTCGCAGGCTCTGGGGAATAGAAAGCCTGCCGTTCTTGTCAAATTCTACCGGCTGTGCTGGCGCAATAAAATGACGAACAACATTCAGGCTTCGGCTTTTCATCATAGATGCATTGCTCATAAGTTTAGTCTGAAAAGCTTCCCACTCTTCAGTAGTAAAAAGCCATAAGCAGCGATCTAAACCCTTGGTAACCATAACTACGTTTTGATTTACAGCCGTTCTCAATTTTACGGGAAACGAGACACGACCTTTGTCATCAATCGTATTATTGTATTCACCAGTTAACAGATTCATACCCACTTACATCCACTTTTTACCACTTTTTCCCACTTGAGTACCATTTTATACCAAAATTCCCTAAAGTCAATGTATTTTTTCACCGATAATATAAAAAATTTTTACGATTTTTCAATTTTACACATACGGTTAAATACTATACTTTTTATTAGGCCATATATGGTGTTTTCCACATTAAACGAAAGCAATCTACACAATTCTCTCAAAATCCTTTATCAGGAGATTTATGAAGGCAATGTTGAAGTTGAACAGGATGGCCATGTTTATGATATTGTGACTAAAAATGGAAATGTAATTGAAATTCAGACAAAAAATCTTGCAAAATTGCTGCCAAAAATTCTGGACACTATAGAAAAAGGGCATAATGTAAAACTTGTTCATCCGATCCCTCTTATAAACAGAATTGAACTCAAGGATGAAGATGGAACATTAATTTCTAAGAGAAAAAGCCCCAAAAAAGGCTGCATTTACGATATTTTTCGCGAACTTACAGGCATTTATACCTTAATTTCAAACCCGCATTTTTCACTTGAAGTAGTTGAAATTGAAATGACAGAAGAAAGAGTTCGCACAACCGAACCCGTTCAATCAAAAAACGGCCGCCGCCGTTTCCGCCGCAACTGGCTTAAAACTGGGAAAAGGCTCGATGCCATAATCAACACAAGAAGATTTTCAAAGCCGAAAGACTACTTAAAACTACTTCCGCCACTCACAGAGCCCTTCTGTGCAAAAGACATGAAAACTGCATTTGACAAAATGCCGGACATCCCAAAAAGTACGATTGATTCCCATCTCATCATCTGGGTGCTTTATCATGCAGGACTAATTGAACAAACGGAAATAAAAGGTCGCACGAAATATTACAAATTCCTCACAGAGCCCACAAAGCCCACAGAGTCTTAATCCAAAATAAAAAAAAACTCCGTGTTCTCTGTGCCCTCCGTGAGAGACATTCTCCGTGCCCTCCGTGCCTCTGTGAGGAATTCCCTCACTCCACACACTCTCTGCGAGGTATAAAAAAAAAGACCGTCCCATAAGGAACGGTCTTTCTTTTGCATGATTTAAGTATTTACTACCAGTTATCAGCCATATCGTCTTCGTCGTGATTTTCCATATCATAAAGATCAGTAACAGCACGAAGGTCATCAAGGTACATATAGTATGTACCACGAGCCTGTACAGGGTTACAGTCTACACGGAAACCAAGAATCTTAAGACCAGGTTTATCACCATAATATGCACTGCTCTGAACAATACCATGTTCTCCATCTGGACTAGGAGGAACTACACAAATAAGCTTTTTCCATCCAGAGAAACCAAGGCTTCCCATATAAAGCTCAAAGTTACGTCCAAAATAATCCTGTACGAGGAGGTACAATTCATGATCCTGGTTACGACCACAAACCCATACAGAAACAGTTTTTGTTGTTCCTTCAATAGCGAGCGGGCGGCCAGACTTAATTGTAAACGAGTTCTTACCACGGCGGAAGAAATCAACTCTTACACCAAGAACCTGTGTATCTTCATCTTCTTTACCTTCATCTTCTGGAAGAGGATCCTTCATAGCAGGATTTCCAGCAAAAAGACGACCAGTAATTACACCATCATCTGCAGACATATGAACGTTCCATGAACCTTCGCGTTCAAACTTATCAACAGAAATTTCGCGCAATGCAGATTCAGCAGAATCAGCACCAACATTTTCAGGATTTGGCTCCTGACGGCTTGAGTTCTGTGCAAAAACCAAACCAGCAGCAAGTACAGCAAGAATACTAAAAGTTACAAGCTTTTTCATTTTGCATCTCCTACTTCATCTGAATCAGAACTATCGCCGAAATCAACATCATTCAACTCATAGCCATCGTAGATCAAAGAAAGTGAATTAGAAGTGTATTTAATCTGATCAAAGTACACAACAAAGTTATCAACATATTCCTCAGCATCAGAACGGATTCTGAAACCTACAAATGTAAGGTTCTCAGGACCAGAACGGAGATGTGAACTCTGCTGAATCCAGCCAGGAATATTTACAATAATATTTTTCCAACCGTGGAATGCAAGACTTCCTGCAGGAAGTACTTTTACAGTTCCGAGCGCATCGCGAACCATTACTTCAAGATAATAGTTATAACCAGCACCCCAAATCCAGAAATCCATCTGTGAAACTATACCAACAAAAGGGATTTCAAAAGCTTTTCCATCAGCTGTAGGATAAACTTCAAACCAGTTATCTCCCTTGCGTTTGAAAGCAGTTTTTACACCAAATACCTTAAATTCTTTATCTTCACCTTTATGGAGCTGTTTCAAAGAATTTGGAACACCCTCAAAATATCCAGTTTTAGGATATCCGTCTGCAACAAAACGGCTTGAACCAACTTCCCAATCCCAGCTGAATTGCTTACCGTTGTACATATAATTCTGCGATCCGGCAGAATCAAAATCATCCAATACGAATGTCTCAATGCTGCGTGAATTAGGCTGGGCAAATACCGGCAAACCTATTACAAACAGACATGCAAGACCAACAAGAACTTTAAGTTCCCTTTTCATGCAAAACTCCTTGAAACTTTTATCAGACCGATAAAAAGATTTATACTCTTAGATTATCGGCAACGCAAGTCAATTTTATAACTCTTTCAATTATATTTCCTATATTATTCTTTGTCAAACGATTTTAACCAGGTTATAGGTGTTAGGTTTCAGGTTCCAGGTGGGAGGAGCCCCTCCCCTCGCGCCAGCCCGCCCTGCGGTCTTCTGCTCCCCCACCCACCTAGGGGCTCCGCCCCTAAAACCCCGGTAAATTACCCCGCGAGTTTGCTTGCAAACTCGTTAGTGAGCGACAGCGAACGTCTAACGCCCCCGTCATTGCAAGCGAAACGAAGCAATCTATGTTCTTATTGAATAAATAATAATTTTAAACTATTATTTACAGCAAAGAAATCTCAGGCATTGTTTGTCTGAAAAAGGATGTTAATTATGGCTAACATTATTAGTTACAAAGATCTCGGCCTCGTAAACACACGCGATATGTTTGCAAAGGCTATGAAAGGCGGATATGCTATTCCAGCATATAACTTCAATAATATGGAACAGATGCAGGCTATCATCATGGCTTGTGTTGAAACCAAATCACCTGTAGTTCTCCAGGTTTCAAAGGGAGCACGTGCTTACGCTAACGCTAATATCCTCCGCAACATGGCTCGTGGTGCTGTTGAATATGCTCACGAACTCGGATGTGATATTCCTATCGCTCTTCACCTTGACCACGGTCCAAACTTCGAAGTAGCAAAGGATTGTATCGACAACGGATTCTCATCTGTAATGATCGACGGTTCTTCACTTCCATACGACGAGAACGTAGCCCTCACAAAGAAGGTTGTAGAGTATGCTCACCAGTTCGACGTAACTGTAGAAGCAGAGCTCGGAGTTCTTGGTGGTGTAGAAGAGGATGTTTCTGCTGAAGAATCTAAGTACACAAAACCAGAAGAAGTAATCGACTTCACATCAAAGACTGGTTGTGACTCTCTCGCAATTTCTATCGGAACTTCACACGGACGCTGTAAGTTTACTCCAGAACAGTGTACACGCCGCGAAGATGGAACTCTCGTTCCACCTCCACTGGCATTCGATGTTCTCGAAGCTATCGAAAAGCAGCTCCCAGGTTTCCCAATCGTACTTCACGGATCTTCATCAGTTCCACAGATTTACGTTGCAGAAATCGAAAAATACGGCGGAAAGATTCCTAACTCTGTAGGTATTCCAGAAGAACAGCTCCGCAAGGCTGCTAAATCTGCAGTTTGCAAAATCAACGTAGAC
>OCVV012854905.1_pt1 | contig 30149 bp, 27 predicted proteins | sample 1539721 | NCBI WGS metagenome assembly OCVV01 (sample SAMN02144230, study PRJEB22623) | gut metagenome | biome: sheep rumen | host: Ovis aries | place: New Zealand | reverse complement strand
CATTACGCAATACTGAATAATAATATTTTTCGTCAAATGTCCCCGTCTTTGTTCGCAGTGCGCCAAATTTGCCGAAGGCTTTATTTTATAGGGAAGTGCGAAGCACTTTCCTATAAAATAAAAAATGATCTTAAATACAGATCATTTTTGAAAAACAAAATACGAGCTAAACATAAATGTTTAACTAACCTCGAAATAAAATATGCTATAATTACTATCCTTATATAATAAATTACTTTCATCTCTTAGTAATTTCAGCCGCTCAAAAAAGGATTTATTATAGATGATTTTAACCACAGACTTAAAATTTCCGAACAGTCTATTTGGTTTTCCAAAAAATTAATCTCATTAAATACTTTTTCAATTATACTCTTTTTTTAAAATTATGTCAATCTCTTTGTATTTTTCACTTCGATGTCTCAGTATAATGATATATATAGCAAATCTCCTAACCAATAGTATTTAAAGCCAAAAACGTGCTGCCATACAACAATGGCAACACGTTTTTTTATCGTTTAAATCACTGTAGCTCCTATAATTCCTGCATCATTTTTAAAATCAGCAGTAACAAATCTAGGTAGATTTTTATTAAATGTAGATGTATCTTTTGCTATTTCTTCTAAAAATTGGTTATATACTGGATATCCTTCATAATAAGAAAAACTTCCACCAAAGCAAACCACTTCAGGTTCGAATATATCTATCAAATTTGCTATGCCTATTCTCAAGCAATTCACGAAATCATTTACATCATCTCTCAAAGCTTCTTCATTTTGCACCATAAGAACTTCCCTCATGTATTGACCCGACATATCTGTACCATCAATATCTAGTGTCTTAGTTACTCTTTGTTTAAGAGATTTGATAGATGCATATCTTTCAAAGCAACCACTTTTTCCGCAAGTGCATTTAATCCCATCTTTCACGATTGTCATATGTCCAAATTCAAATCCTGAATACTTTTTTGGCTCAAGAAGTTTCCCGCCAATAAATGCCGCTCCACCTATTCCTGTTCCAATATTTACAAAAACACAATCATCATAATCTTTTAAAATTCCAAATTTCTTTTCGGCCATTGCTGCACATTTTCCATCATTTCTCACATTAACAATCTTATGATACTTGTTTTCAAGGACACTTTTCAAATCATAAAAATCAAGACCTAAATTCCATGACTTTATTTTTCCATCAGCTATTGTTCCAGGTGATGCAACACCAATACTCTCAATACTATCCATAGAAATATTGTTTTTTTCAAGTAACCTTGCTGTCAGTTCCTCAATATTTCTTTCAATTGCAGCTTCAATGTTTTCTTTATCGCTACTTAAGAAAAATTTATCGTCAGTATCAATTAAATTACAGCCTTCAATTAATCCAACGCCCACATGGCTTCCGCCAAGGTCAATACCAATTTTCATATCTACCCCTTATTCTGATACTACTTCAACCACTTCAGTTTCATCAGTTTTTTCTTCTGTATCACTACCGGTAGAAACCTCAGTTTCATTGTTTTCTACCGTTTCTTGTGATTCAACATTTTCTTTTTTATCAAAAAAATGTGTTATGTTTTGAACTTCTTCAGATTCAAGTACTCCTGACTCAATTAATGCATAAAACGTTACACCAAAAATAAGAAACAGTATCACGCACATTATTAATAACTTATGAAATTTCATTTTAACTCCTTTTTGCTTGAAATTCTTTTCTTATCAATTATTCTATTCTTATGTATTTATTTTTTATCTTTCTTTTCGAAGAAAGTTCCTTCTGACTGATTTGTAGGTTTTTCTTTCTTTGTCTCTATTTCAGTTTCTGCACTATAGTAATTATCAAATGGATTCTTCTTTCCTGTGGCATGTTTTTCATTAGCCTTTTTTTCAGCATCCGAAAGCGTTATTTCAACTTTTTCAACTGTTTCTCCACTTGTCTTTTTAGTTTCATTATTTGAATTTAATTTATCTACTTGTGCTAACACTTCCTTCACTTCCTGTGATTCAGCATAGCTTCTATGCAAAATATCTTCACTATTATTAGGTGAAAAATCATAAAACATTACACCATTTATAAAACATGTCACTGCAATCAATGCAGCTATTATTAATCCTTCTTTTAGAATTCTTTCTTTCATATTATTTCCCCAATTATAAGTTTATTCAGCCTCATTAATTGCAATATTTTTTACAACAAATTTAGCTTCTATACCATTTTCACTATTCTTCATTTCAAAGTTTTCTACAGTAAATCCAAGTGAAAAATCATTTTCAATCGTTTCAATAAATTTATCTATATCATAATACTCTCCTATTACTGAAAAGTATATGTCATAATATGCAAATTCATCTGATACTGAAATTATTTCAGATGATTTTTTTATTTCATAACTAGCATTTAATAAATTTTGTTTTGCATATTTTTCAAGGGTAGTTTTTAGTTTAGCCTTATCTAAACCTTTCTTTGCACTTGAACTTTCACTTGAACTACTTAAAGTATTATATTGCTCTTGGTTTGATTTATAATTCTTTACTGTTGCATCTAGCTTTTCTTGTGCTGCTTTGTATTCGTCTCCATTTTTCTTGTCCAATTCTTCTTTAAGTTCTATGTTAGAACAAAAAGCTTTTTTGATATTTCCATAGCTTTTTTTACCAACCGATACTCGAAGCAAACATACCAATGCTAAAAATATACAAATTCCAATTAAAATATATTTTCTCAATTTAAAACCTCTTATTATTTTACAAATTTTCCTTTTATTGTAAGTTTTATTGTTCCAGTTCCACTTTTATTTCTTTGAACATCTGAAAGCACTCCCTCTGTCTCAATAGACTTTGCAAATGTGTCTATATCTTCAGCATTATCAGATTCGGCTGTAATTTCTACCCACTCTTTATCAATTTGCTTTATCGATGTGAGTTGAACTCTTGTTGGAATAACATACATAATATTTACAAGCATATTTGTAATTTTTCCATTTTCACTATTCGACGTCGTATCTAAGCCTATTCCTTTTTCATATGCCAAACTATACTTTGAAATAGTATCGCTATCTTCATTAATCTTTCTAATTTGTTCTGAAGTTTTTGCAATATTTTCTTTTATTTCAGTTCCTTTTGCATTGAGCTTTTTAAGAGTGTTTCCACTAAACATTCCATAAATAAGCAAGAATAATATTTCAAATATGATAATTCTAAGAAATAGTCTTTCGTCTATTGTAAGTGGCTCTTTTATCATTTCTTTCCAATCTGATACTTCAAAGTCTTCTTGAGCTGTTATCTTTGCATCAATTTCTAATTCTTCTAACTTGGAACGTGGTGCAAAATTAACATCTTTGTTAACATTTTTAAGTCCATCTATAGCTAAAGCAATTGCAGAATTTACCTCTACATATTCCTTTATTGGATCGTTTGATGAATTAACATTACAGAAAAATGGTTTTAGCACCTCACATTTTATATTTAATTTATCCTGAAAATACATATCAATATTATTGATAATTGCTCCAGTTCCTGTAATATAAACTCTTTTAATAGGGTCATCATACTCATCTGCTAACTTATTTATTTCATCACAAATATTATCCATAAGCGGAATTATTATATTAGAATACTTACTATCTTCATAATTAAATAGATTGACAGTTTTTAGAGTCTCAATAGACTTTTTGTATGACATCTCTTCTTCGTTTATTTTTAGCAATGCCTCTCTTAATGAATATCTAATATCCTCAACACTACTTATGGATTTATTAAAATAAAATATAGCTTCTGAATTCTCCTCTAGATTTACAATTATCGCATTCTCAGCTCTATCTTCAATAAGATTAGTCATTGCCATACCTAATGGTATTACACTATTTAGCTTATGTCCTTTGAAAATTTTTAAGTACGACTCTAAATACTCCTTTGAAATAGAAATATATGTTGCTCTTAATTTTTCATCGTCCTCATCATGAAAGTTAAGTGTATATTTAGAAATAAAATCATCTGAATTTAGCCCATTATCTGAACATAATTTGTCAAATTCTATTTGTAATGATTTTTCGATATCGTTTTTATCAAGTTCTGAATAAACATCAAAATAACTATAAACTTCATTTGAAATATTAGTGCAAATTGGAATATTTTCACTGTTTGTTTCTTCAATTATGCGATTAATAGTTTTTTCTATATCGTCATAAACTTCTATTCCAAATGATTCAACACTATATGTTTTTTTGTTTCTCTTCAATTTAGCATATTTAATTAAATTATTATCTACAAAAATACCTAAACAGCTTAGCATTTGTATTCCTTTCGTAACAAGCCATAAATGACAATATGGCCTTTTTATACCTATTTATACTTATATATTTAATTGCAAAAAAAGTCAATATGAATATTGGTGTTTACTCATGTTAACAAAAAAATAACACCTATTTATGTGTTTAATAACCTACAAATATTAAACAATAAATGGGTGTTTATATTTTATTTTATTATTAAATTTATTCCATAGCTTGAGCCATGCCATCACTTCTTTCTGGTGAATTTTCAATGATATTACCATTGGCGTCATAGTTCAAGAATTTAACTCCTATAGCATTTCCTTTCTCATCTAACTGCGTAATCGCTTCTTTTTTTATTCCATCAATAACTTGCCCTCTTGTAAAAGTTTTTTTAGCTCCGTTTTCAGCATAGCCATATCCAGAATAACTGACTGTGTGTTCATCTGGATATTCATAGCTTATGCTAGACTTTATTCTTTTACTTGGATAAAAACTTCTAGCTACAGCAAGCTTTCCATCTTCAGTATATTTCGAATAACTAGCGCCAACACTTTTACCATTTTCAAAGTACTCAACAGCCTTTTCACTTATTCTACCATCTACAACTTTTTCCATAAAATGTTCATTGCATTTTCCACTCTCATCAAAAGATATCTTTTCAGTTGTAACTTGGTTTTTCTCATCTTTTGAAAATGCAGTTTTTGATTTAAGTGCACCACTCTCATAATAATCTTCTCTCTCATTGGATATACCATCTTCTCCATATACAGCAGAAGATACAAGCGCTCCACTTGGTGCCCTATGCTTTTGTGTGCTTAATGTCTTATTAGGCCTATATTCATTCTCACAAACATCAACTACATTTCCGTTACTATCTAAGCTTGAAATTGCTTCATATCTAACAACATTATCAATTACTCTATTTACTCTAGTTGAAACTAGCTTTCCACTTTCATCATATTGTTTAGATGAAGACGCCCTTGTTCTATCATCTAAATATTCAATAAAAAACTCTGATGCCAAACGGCCATCTTTATATGATTTTCCTCTATCGACCTTTCCAGACGCATCTTCATGATTCATAATTTGGGGTTCACCGTTTTTAGCATTGTATTCTATTCGTGTTGTTTCTAAACATTTTCCGCTAGCATCATATCTTGATATACTTTGACCTAAATAATCATCCTTTACTTTTGAAGTACAACTCTCCACAATTGTATTTTGCGAATCTACCGTGAATATACTTTGAACATGTCTTTCTCCATTTCTAATTGGTTCTCTACCATAATCATCAAAAACAACACTTGGCAAAGCATTTGGTCCAAGTTTTGGATCATATACTATACTAATCGATTCTCTTGCTTGAATGCTATCTAATTTTTCTCTCCTTATAGCCCCCTCATCAATACTACCATGGACCCTTTTTATACTAGGTTCTATTTTCATTTTTAGAGTCTCTAATTCGGCTTCACTAGGTGATTGACTAAGTGACAATCTAGTCATACTCTCCACATAAATTTTAAATTTACTCATAAAAGTTGGATAATTACACATAATTCTTGGAATTCCAACTTTTATGGCTAAAGCCTCCCAATACTTATCATTTGGCATTAACATAACTTAGTCTCCTTTCAATAAAAAAGATTGTATCCACATATATAATTATACCATTTTTTATAGGAAATTACAAATTATGTAAACCATAGTCAACTGTCATTGTGCTGCATTTTCCCATTTTAGTCAAATTGGCAGTTATTTCAAAATGCTATTCAATTGTTTTTATCATATTTTTTACAAAAAACTTGATTTTTATGTCAACTCATGCTATAATTTACTTGTTAGGGATTTATATAAAGTATTCCAATTTCGGCAACAACCGTATGGAATACACTGCTTTGATTTGGGCTTTCCCTTATATGGATCGTTAACTCAGACTCCTACATTCGTTAATTGCTTTTATGTCCCTTTAGCAAAAGAATGTAGTCACCTGAAATGATTATCCCTAAAATTTAGCCCTTTCAAAGCAAAAGACGGCCGCTAAGGCCGTCTTCAGTTTTTTATTTAACTACTATATTGTATATTTTACCTTTAACATAAATTTCTTTTACTACATTTTTTCCTTCAATAGCTTTTTGAATAGTTTCATCAGCATCAACTATTGATTTTACTTCATCTTGTTCTACATCTTTTGGAGCAACAACCACACCTTTTAATTTTCCATTAACTTGTACTGGAATTTCAATCATATCATCTATTGTCTTTGATTCATCGTATGTTGGCCAAGGCATTTCACTTATCATTTTTGTTTCACCAATTGCTTCAAATAATTCTTCTGTCATATGTGGAGCAAAAGGATTTAGTAGTTGTAAAAATGTCTTATATTCTGCCATATTGATTTCCTTATCTTTATAGAATTCATTTGTCATTTTCATAAATTCAGCAACAGATGTATTAAATTTCATTTCTTCGATATCAGATGAAACCTTCTTTATTGCTTTATGCATCATTTTTTCATGTTTCTCTGAATACTCGTCTCCTGGAACTAATATTTCTTGCATATTCCATACTCTATCTAAGAATTTCCCACATCCACGAATAGATTCCATAGACCATGGAGCTGTTTGGTCAAATGGTCCCATAAACATCTCATAAACTCTAAAGGTATCTGCACCAAATTCAGTAATAATGTCATCTGGATTTATAACATTTCCTTTTGACTTAGACATCTTTTCACCATTAGTTCCAAGAATCATTCCATGAGAAGTACGCTTTTGGTATGGTTCTTTTGTAGAAACAACTCCAATATCATATAAAAATTTATGCCAAAATCTTGAATATAATAAGTGAAGAGTCGTGTGCTCCATTCCACCATTATACCAATCGATTGGTGACCAATACTCTATAGCCTCTTTTGAAGCTAGTTCTTTGTCATTATGTGGATCCATGTACCTTAAGAAATACCATGAAGAGCCTGCCCATTGGGGCATTGTATCTGTTTCTCTTTTTGCATCTTTTCCACATTTTGGACATTTAGTTTTTATCCATTCTGTTTGTTTTGCTAGTGGTGACTCACCATTTTCTCCTGGTTCATAATCATCTATTTCTGGAAGTTTTAAAGGTAATTCATCTATAGAAATTGGATTCCATCCGCAATCTTCACAATATACCATTGGGATTGGTTCTCCCCAATATCTTTGACGAGAGAATACCCAATCACGTAACTTATAATTTACTTTTCTTTCTCCAAGCTTATTCTCTTCAATATACTTAATAGCCTTTTCAATAGCCTCTTTAGTTGATAAACCATTTAAAAATCCAGAATTTATAGCTATACCATTCTCTATATCAACAAATGCTTCCTCTAATTCCTTAACCTCGCTGTCATCATCCTCTTTATTTCTAATAACTTGCTTAATTGGCATATTAAATTTTTTAGCAAATTCAAAGTCTCTTGTATCATGTGCCGGTACTGCCATTATTGCCCCAGTACCATATGTGATAAGAACATAGTCAGAAATCCAGATAGGGATTTCTTCGTCAGTTAATGGATTAATTGCTTTAATTCCTTTTATCTCAATACCAGTTTTTTCTTTGTTTAATTCTGCTCTTTCAAAGTCTGACTTCATAGCAGCTTTCTGCTTATACTCGTTAACTTCATCAATATTGGTTATTCTGTCTGCATATTTTTCAATTAAATTGTGTTCTGGTGCGACAACCATATATGTAGCGCCAAATATTGTGTCAGGCCTTGTAGTATAAACTAAAAGCGTATCGTCTGTTCCTTTAATCTTGAAATTAACTTCTGCACCTTCACTACGGCCAATCCAATTTTTTTGTTGAATTTTTATTTTTTCTAAGTAATCAAGATCATCTAAATCATCAATTAATCTTTGAGCATACTCTGTTATCTTAAGCATCCATTGAGATTTTTCTTTTTGAACAACAGGGCTTCCACATCTCTCGCAAACACCATTTACAACTTCTTCATTGGCTAATCCTACTTTACATCCTGTACAAAAATTGATTGGCATTGTTGCCTTATAGGCCAAACCTTTTTCCCAAAGTTTTATGAATATCCATTGTGTCCATTTATAATAATTTGGATCTGTAGTGTTAACAACTCTATCCCAATCAAATGAAAATCCTAGAGCTTTAAGCTGCTCTGTGAAGTGTGCCACGTTTTTCTCCGTTGTAATCTTTGGATGAACGTGGTTTTTTATTGCATAGTTTTCTGCAGGAAGACCAAACGCATCAAATCCTATTGGATAAAGTACATTGTAACCTTCCATTCTCTTCTTTCTAGCGATAATGTCAAGTGCAGTGTAACTTCTTGGATGTCCAACATGAAGTCCTTGTCCTGAAGGATATGGGAATTCGATTAACCCATACCATTTCTTTTTAATACTAAAATCTTGTTTAGCGCAAAACGTACCTTGTGTGTACCATTTGTTTTGCCATTTTTTTTCTATGTCTTTAAAATTATAACTCATAACTTCACCTTTCTAGGACGACCCTTTTTGACAGATAATTGTCAAATGAGACATCCCTTATTTTTTTTACCATATATTTTATAGCAAATAATTTGCTATTGTTTTTGACTAGGTGACGATCCTAAAAATCTAATCGTTCTTCTACGTATGATGCAACGTCTTCTATCTTAACTCTGACTTGCTCCATTGTATCTCTATCCCTAATTGTTACACATCCATCTTCTAATGTATCAAAATCTACAGTGACACAGAATGGTGTACCAATTTCATCTTCTCTTCTATATCTCTTTCCTATACTTCCTGCTTCATCATAATCACACATAAATTTCTTTGAAAGCGTTGCGTATATTTCATCTGCTTTTTCTGAAAGTTTCTTAGATAATGGAAGTACTGCAACCTTGTAAGGTGCTAGTGCAGGATGTAAATGAAGAACTGTTCTTGTGTCACCCTCTGCAATTTCTTGTTCTTCGTATGCATTACACAAAAATGCCAAGGTTACTCTATCTGCTCCAAGAGATGGTTCAATTACATATGGAACATACCTTTCATTTGTTTCTGGATCTAGATAAGTCAAATCCTCTCCTGAATGCTCCATATGGCGTGATAAATCGTAATCAGTTCTATCTGCAATACCCCAAAGTTCACCCCATCCAAATGGAAATGCAAATTCAATGTCTGTTGTTGCTTTGCTATAAAAAACAAGTTCTTCTGGACTGTGATCTCTTAATCTAATATTGTCTTCTTTAATTCCAAGTTTTAGTAAGAATTCTTTTGCGTATTTTCTCCAATAATCAAACCATTCCAAATCAGTATTTGGTTTACAGAAAAACTCAAGTTCCATTTGCTCAAATTCTCTTGTCCTAAATATGAAATTTCCTGGTGTTATTTCATTTCTAAATGCTTTACCAATTTGTGCAATACCCATTGGCATCTTGCTTCTCGTTGTTCTAAGTGCATTTTTAAAATTAACAAAAATACCTTGTGCTGTCTCTGGTCTTAGATAAACCTCTGACTTTGAATCTTCTGTAACTCCTATAAAAGTTTTAAACATAAGATTGAATTTTCTAATAGATGTAAAATCACTCTTTCCACAGTTTGGACAGACAATTTTATTATCATTTATAAAAGAAATCATTGCTTCATCAGTCATTCCATCTGCAATCATATCTTTTCCATTTTCATGAGCCCATTCTTCGATAAGTTTGTCAGCTCTATGTCTCGTTTTACAACTCTTGCAATCAATTAATGGATCTGAAAATCCACCAACATGTCCTGATGCTACCCAAGTTTCTGGGTTCATTATAATTGCAGCATCTAGTCCAACATTATACTTGCACTCTTGCACAAACTTTCTCAGCCATGCTTTTTTAACATTATTTTTCAGCTCAACACCGAGTGGTCCATAGTCCCAGCTATTAGCGAGTCCTCCATAAATCTCAGATCCAGGATAAACAAATCCTCTCGCCTTACATAAATTAACGATTGTTTCCATTGATTCTACCATAAAAAAACCTCCTATAATTTACTTGCTTTGGACATAGCTTTTTTGTTATTTTATAGGGAAGTGCGAAGGCACTTTCCTATAAAATAACAAAAAAGCCCACATCCTTAGCTAAATGCTAGGGACGTAAGCTCACAACTCACGCGGTTCCACCCTAATTGGTAAAATACCCACCTTAATTTCAAACTTGCTCCAAAGTTCCAAAATATAAAAAAATTGCTTGTTTCACACTATCACAAACTCACTGAAAATTTTGTACTTTATATTTCCTCTTTTTCATCGCAAAATTATTTATTTATGTTAATCATTTTACAATATGATTTCAGAATAGTCAAGTATTTCTTAAAGAATGTAACCTTTTTATTTATTTTCACTAATTGCTTTTTCACCAAGGTCCTCAGAAAATCTAAGTAAATATCCATCTGGATCTTGCACAAGAAACTCTTTATTTCCAAGGAGTTTATTTCCTTGCCTATACCAGTTTTCCTCCATATCAAATATTATTCTATAACCTGATTTTTTTAACATATCATAGATTTCATCTACATTTTCTACTTCCAGTTGAAAGTTTATTCCATTTCCAAAAGGATATGTTAAAGGCCCGACATTCCATTTATCATCACTTGTACATTCTTGAAGCATAAACTGAATTTCATCTAGACTAATAAATGCAAACTTATTTTCTGAACGTTCATATTCTACCTTAAAACCAATTGTTTTATAAAACTGTAGACTTTTCTTTATATCAGTCACAGAAAGCTCTGGTATATTTTTGCTAAACTCTAAATAGTCATCTTCTCTTATAATAATACTCTTAAAGTATTGTTCTTGAAAATCTGTTAAAGCTCTAATATCACTTGTAGTATATTCTTTTCCTTCTGGTGCAATAACTAATTTATCTTCATTATCGTCTAATCGATGAATTACAGCTATACATTTTCCTGTATATTTTTCCATTTTCTCATTTATTCCAAGAATAAAGCAATCAAGCTCTTCGCCATCACCACTAACAGTATTTGGAATATATCCATAATTTAAAGGATATATAGAATCATACTCCGGATGTTTACTTCCAATAGGTCTATCGATAATGACTTCTACTATTTTATTTATAAAATCTTTACTTTCCATTTTTCTTATACCTCATTAAATATTCTAAATTATGGTTGAACTGGAACTGGAACTAGAACACTTTCTCCCATAATGATTTTGGATGTTTCATTATCATCTTGTTCCTCTTTCACATCTTCCTCATCTTCTGTATTAATCTCCGATATTTCGCTACGCCCTTCTTCCATTGGTATATCATTTCCTTCTATAAGGACCTCTTGTGTTTCACTACTATCTTGAATTTCAACAGATTTCTCTTTTTCTTGTTGAAGCTCATAAATAGTACTATTTAGTTCATCGCACTGTAATTGAATATCGTAAACCTCATCATATAACCTATCATTTATAGATTTCAAATCACTTAACTTTACACCCATTACAGCAACAATAATTAAAAGAATTACATTTAAAAATCCTAGTATAAAAGTAAATCCTGATTTGCTTTTTTCACGCTTGTGTTTTCTAATAAAATATTCTCTTGTAAAATATAATGATAATCCCAAAAATACTAAAGAAATTCCTATCATAACAACACCTAATGAATTTGTAGGGATAATATTTCTAATTATTCTCGATAAAGCACTTTCACCAATCACAAAGTTTTCATAATGTCCTGGAATAACAGGTTTTCTATTGTATCCTAAATATGTTGTAATAGAAATAATGAACGCCATAATACTTCCAATCATAGACTTCACTGTATTTAGTGATTTATAATATTTCCACTTTACCGTTCCTTCCGGCATATTAACAATATCTGATATTTCTGCAAAAGAAAGATCCGATATTATTTTTAAACTAACAATCTCTTTTTCATCTTCTTTTAGACAGGAAATTATTCTATTAAATCTATCTTTATCAAGCACATTTTCAATATTATTATCGTCAGAACTAATATAGTACATGTCATCTATATCATACGTACTCTTATTCTTTCTAATGTAATTTATACTTGCATTTTTCATGACACTATAAATCCATGTCCATTCATTTTCATTAGGAAGCAATTCACTATCCATTTTTATTAACTTCATCAAGACAATTTGAAGTACTTCCTCTGCATCGTCTTTATTTTTTAGGATTGAATAACTAATACCATAAAGCTTTCGATGATATAATTTGAAAAGTTTATCTAGCCCTTTATTTCTGTCTTTTTTTATTTCATTAAATATTCTATGCATATTATCTTTATCTGCTTGGGTCATTTTCTTTCCTCTTTTCCATAAATTAAAATGTCATATAACTTAATATATGACATTTTACATTATAACTATTATATACTATTTTTGTTTTATGGTACATATTAAAAATGAAATCTATTTCTTCTAAATAACAATCCAAATAAATGTTGAATATCTATTGTATTACTTGTTCTTCCACTGTCCTCAGATGTAACTTCTTCTACATTATCATCATTTGATTCTTCTGGCTCAACTTCTACAAAATCGTCAATTAATGTTGGCTGACTTTCATTTTCCTCTTCATCTTCTTCAATCTCTATTGGCTCTTCTTCATTTTCTTCTCCGAAATAGCATGTATCATCTAAACCTAAATATATTCTTGGTGAAATAGGTGAATATCTTGGATCATTTGGATCATATCCTTTATTATCCTCTAAGACTTCAATTTCTATACTAGCTTCTCTAACTAGACCTTCTCCGTCATCATAGATAGCTGTAATTGTTGCTGTACCCTTTTGAACTCCATATACACTTCCGTTTTCAACAACCACTACGTCTTCGTTGCTACTTATCCACGTTGCTTCCTCTGTTACATATTTTTCCATTATTCTTCCGTATGGCTCTCCAAGGTCATTTCCTACAGCAAATACAGCCTCTAGTTGACTGTTTTCCATTTCTTTTACTGTTGACTCTCCAATTATCTCTAGATCAAAACAAATTCCATAACACTTTGCTGTGAATATAAGACCAAATAGAACTGACATTGCTAATAAATTAACTATTATTACTTTAATTTTTTTCATAATCATTACCTTCTTTCTAACTTAATAAATAATAAGATCTTCTCCCTTATTTACTATTTAGACACAATTAAAACTGTATTTAGTTGGTAAAATTATAAAAAAATTTAAAAAATTATATTTCAATATCTCCAAAATCCCTATATTCTTCAATTAAAGGATTATTAATATCTATTTTTGAACGTTTGTTGTTTTCTTTTCTAATACGAATTACTCTAATTGGATTTTTTTCAAGCAATCCCTTTAAGTCACGTGGGTCATCATCTATAAAGATACCCTTTTCATAGTTTATATCTAAATTAAATTTGTAGTCAGTTGTCATTATTATTCCATCAAAAAAGCTTGCAATTCCGGATCCCTTAATCTTTTGCATTTGATATTCTTGATTTGTCTTAGGTAAATATGTAAGAATGTACACTTTATGCCCTAACTCTTTTAGTTTTATTAGAAACAGTCTTGCATCTGGAAATATAAAATCTCTACCATTATTTATTGCATTATTGATAGCATCATTAATATCATCGCCATCCACATCATATTTCTCTGCAAGTTTTTTTCCATAAGTGAAAATATTATCATTAGTAGAATCAAAATTATTCTTAACGTACTCAAATATACTCTCATACTCTTTGCCAGTCTTTAAACTGATAACATTTGCCACATTAGTAAGCATTTTACTTGTCAACTTAGCTGTTTCATAAAGCGTATTATCAAAATCAATATAATAATTCATAGTTTTCCCCTCTTTTATCCACAGTTTGAAAAAATACTCTTACAAAATCTGTGGACTACCTTATCACTTATTTAGTCTACTCTATCATAGCTTTCATAAAAAATCAACTATATCTAACATTCACACTTGTTGATATTACTTGGATATATCATTTTTTTGTATTTATCTTTCTAGAAGTTTTTATAACATTATGTATACTATTTTATTCACACATTACCCCTGTGGATAATGTGGATAACTTTGTGAATAACTTTAAAATACTACATTATTTTATAAAAGTTATTCACAATTTTATAAAAATATTATGTAAGTTTTACTTTAATTTTTTTTATGTAATTCATTATAATATCGAATGTACAACCCTATACAAAAAAAGTAAAATATGGTATATTTCTATCACACACAATTTAAATATGTAATAATATATTTGAGGTAAAAATGAAAAAAGTATTTGAAAAATTAAATGATTTTAATCAAATAATAATAGATAAAATACATTCCAAAACCAAACCATTAATAGAAAGCTTTAAGAAATGGTATGCTAATTCAAAATTACAAAAAGGTATCAAATTTTTGAAAATAGACAGATTTGTGTGTTATTTGATTGACATACATTTTTTTAGAAGAATACTGCTTTTAGTAGTAATTCCATTGATTATTTATTTATACTCGCAATACTTATGCAATGGAAAATTTATCTTTGAAAAGCCTAGAATGAAATTCAATTTTATGTTGATATATATAGTAATAGCAATGCTTTATTGCATTATTGGTAAAGTTCGAACAGCAGTTCTTGCAAGTATGATTGTTTCCTTTAGTATAGGACTCATAAATCATTTTCTTACTGCATTTAGAGGTACTCCACTTGTTCCATGGGATATTTTTTCACTGAATGTTGCTTTACGTGTATTACCAACATTTAAGTTTACACTCAATAAAAATTTACTTTCAGGAATCGTGCTTTTTCTTTTTGGAGTTTTTATATTTAAAAAGCTTAGATTTCAAAGTTTTAAAAGCAGTAAATTAAAATTTTTTACAAGACTTCTCATGTTATTCATTATCTCTACTTTTTTCTTTAAGTTCTATACTACAGATATGATAAGTAGATTTGAGCTTGATGAAAACTGGGATCCAAAAGAAGAATACCATAACAATGGTTTATTTGCCAGCCTATTCAAGCAATCAAAGAACTTGGTAATAAGCCAGCCTGATGGATATGATATTAACTCAATAACAGATCTTTCAAAAACTGTAATTCCTTACGATACTTCCACTATTGAAAAAAAAGATTCTAAAACACTCCCAAACATTATAGTTATAATGAATGAATCGTGGGCTGATTTATCCGTTGTTGGAAACTATTCCTATAGCTACGATAGTTTAGGATATTATAAAAGTCTTAGTAAGAATATAATCAAAGGAAATCTTCATGTATCTGTATTTGGAGCTACTACTCCAAATAGTGAATGGGAATTTTTGACATCAAATTCAATGGCCTTTGTACCTAAAAGAACTGTGCCATATCAACAATATGTGCTTAGAAATTCATATTCTTTGGCTAGCATCCTAAAATCACTAGGCTACAATACTTCTGCTATACATTCGTATTATCCTCAAGGATATAACCGAAATTTAGCTTATCCAAGACTTGGATTCAATTCGTTTTATCACATTAACACTTTGCACAATCTTGAATATATTCGTGAATATCCAAGCGATTTAAGTACATTTAAAAACATTATTGAAATATATGAAAATAAAAAACCCGAAGAAAAAATGTTTAATTTTACACTAACGATGCAAAACCATGGAAGCTATACTGATGAAGCATTTCAAAACACAGTAATTGCTGAAAATAACATGTATCCAAAATTAAATCAATATCTTTCTTTAGTAAAATTAACAGATGAATCGTTAAAATACTTAATAGATTATTTTGAAAGGCAAGACGAACACACTATTATTGTGATGTTTGGAGACCATCAGCCATATCTTGAAGATGAATTCTATGATAAACTTCTTAGTCAAAAATATCCAGATATCACATCGATGGAAGCTGTAGAAAAGAAATACATTACGCCTTATTTCATTTGGGCAAACTATGATATAGACGTCAACAAATATAAAACACCTGACATTAGTGCTAATTATTTGGCATCTCTAATTTTAGATGTAGCTGATATTGAAAAAACTCCATATCTAACATTTTTAGATGAACTTCGAAAAGAGATTCCTATTATTACAGGGAACGGTTATGTCGATAAAAATTATAAATATCACAACTTTTCAGAAACAAATGAGTATTCAAAGCTTATAGATAATTACCACTACTTACAATTTAATAATATGTTTGATAATTCTAGTAAGATAGTTGAAATGTTTGAGCTTCCACCAGAGTACTTACCTAACTATACTCCACCCACAGAAGAAAATAACGAAGAAAAAAATGAGGAAAGTACTTCAACCGAAAACATTGATGCAAACACTATAAATGAAACTATTGAGAACATAAACCCATAATTTAAAGAAGCCACAAATTGTGGCTTCTTACTTTATTCTACTATATATTCCCAACCTGGTTGCCATTTTTTTGTCTTTCTCCAATCGTTTTTATTAGCATCTTCCCACGATATTTTTTTAGTAATTACTTCAAACGCAAGTTGTGGCGCTCTATGTGCAACTATTCCAATAACTTTCCCTTCGTATTCTTTATTATTTCTCAAATCATTTATAAAATCTCTTATCCTTTTTTCGACATCTTTCAAAGATTCCCCATTAGGAAATGGCTCATCAATATGATCTTCGTAGACTACTAGTTCCTTATTTTTACCATTATAACTACCATAATTACACTCTCTTAATCGACTATCTTGAATTCTTTTATGATTTGGAAACGCCAACTCTGCCGATTTAACAGCTCTCGATAAATCAGATGAAAAAATAACGTCTATTTTAGTATCATTTTTCTCTTCTCCTAGCTTAATGGATTGCTCTATTCCTTTTTCAGTTAGTTGTACGTCATTCCAACCACTGCTCAAACCTTCGTTATTATCATAGGTAGTTCCATGAACAAAATATATAATTTTTATAGCCATAGAAAAAAATCCTTTCTTCCAAATTATAAATAATTTCTAATACTCTTTTTTCAAAAAATACTTTGTAAGCTTTTGATTTTCTTTATTTTCTCTAGTAAATTCTAATTGAAATCCTAATTTTTTATAAAACTCTAAAGCTTGAAATTTATATGTTGTCAAAGTTACATTTTTAAAACCTTTGTTTTTAAAGTCATCAATTACAGTGTTTACTAGTTGGCTCCCAATATTGTTATGTCTATATTCCTCAGAAACTATTAAATCATCGATTGATACCTCGTCATAATATGACTTTCCAGTGATAATTCCTATTGGTTTATTATTCTCTTCAGCTATATACGTAAATGGCTTATAATTGCATTTTATACCATTTTTTCCTGCATATTTTTCAAATTCATTATCTAAGTATTGAAAATACTTTTCGTCGACATTCTCTCCTAAATTTGTAATCTTCATGTTTTTATCCCTCTTTCTAATACTTTGCCAGCTTATTATCTAGCTTTTATACTATTTTGTCACTTAAAATGTGCAATGTCAATATTTCTGTATCATATTATGATAATAGAAAGACCCCCATATCACAATATGGAGGTCTTTTTAAGTTCGGTTAAACTTAAATCTTATAATCTTGAAAAAATGATATTTTATGATAAAACACTTATACTCTTATCTTTTGTACATTTCACACACAAAATAAAGCCATCTAATCCATATGGCATTTATTGTATGCAAAATAGACGTCATGCTTTTATCATGACAAAAATATTTTTAAATTTAAAATTTTTATGGAAAAAAATCGAGCTAGAATGCTCGTTAGATTATAATTTAAGAATGAATAATACAATTCAAAAATTGAATTATTCTAAAATAAAATGAAAAAAATCATCTTATCAAAATCATAAGTTAACACATTTTAGCACGATTACAAATACTTGTCAAATAAAAATTATCTTATTTTTCTTATTTTTCTTTTTTTCCTAATTAGTGAATAAACTATTCCCCCAATCACTACAAGTAACAATACACTTGCAAGTCCAAAGATTAATAATATCATGAATCCTTTTTCTTTTAGTGGACTAGTTTCAGGTATTTTTTCTTCTATAAATTCTTCTGTTTGCTTCAATACTTCAACAACACTACTTGTTTCATTTTCTTTTACTTCATAATCTTTATTTAAAGCTTTTTTATTTGGATCATATCCTACTTCTTTATATATCTCATCCTTAGAAAAATTATTAAAGCCATAATTAAATAGATTTATTGTATCCATATATCTTGCACTTAGTTTATCTTCTGTTTGTTCTGCATGTAGAATAACTGATATCAACTCAAAACCATCTTTCTCGCTTGCAGCAATTAAACAGTTCTTTGCTGGTGTAGTAAAACCTGTTTTTATACCTATACAATATGGATAATAATACTTATCTCCTGGTATTAAAAGCTTATTAGTATTATAAAAATGCCTTTCTCCGTTTTCTGCAATTTGTTCTTCTCCCCAGAATTCTGTATTTGGCAATTTACACTCCATCATATTAGCATACTTTCTAAATGTTTCATTTCTCATGCAATATGCAGCAATTGCAGCCATATCATATGAAGTTGAGTAATGGTTTTCGTCATGAATTCCGTTTGCATTTACAAAATGACTATCTATGCATCCAATTTCTTTGGCTTTTTTATTCATCATATCTGTGAAATTTTCTATACTTCCTGCAACGTTTTCTGCAATCACATTTGCAGCCTCATTTGCTGACTGAAGCATCAATACTCCTAGAAGTTCATCTAGTGTAAAAGTTTCTCCTGCTTGAATGTTTGCTTTAGTATATGAATTGCTTGGTAACTTCACTGCCTCAGGCGAAGCTGTCATTTTTTGGTCTAATTCACAATTCTCAATTGCAATAATAGCTGTTAAAATTTTTGTAGTACTTGCAGGATATTTTCTAGAATATACATCTTTCGCATAAAGCACTTTTCCTGTGTTCTTTTCCATTAAAATTGCAGATTCAGAATAAATCTTTGGTTCACCATTTTCTAATTCTTCTTCTGCTGCTTTAACAATCCCTATCATTCCAAAAACTATTAATAAGAATATAGTGATTGCCATTATTCTTTTGATTTCCATGTTTGTTTTATGTCCTTACTTTTGATACTTAATTCTTGTACTCTTAATTGGTACTTTGATTAGAGATAAATTTTTGGAAAAATTCATTCTTAACTATACTCAAGTCAACCTTTAAAGTTATGCCATCATTTTTTGCACCTCTATTTGAAAACTGCCATGCAACTACTTTGGGCATTAATAATTCGTTCTCCGTAAAGTGTTCATATTTGAATTCTTCAGCCTTTTCTTCATTTTCTTTTTCTTCCTCTTCTTGAGCATCTTCATTCTCTTTATTCTCTTCATTTTCTTCATCGGTCTTTTCCCAATTTATATCAGTTATCCATATACTTGGGATTTTATCTTCCCTATCATAATATGCTATCCAAAAATCCGCATCTACCTCATCAAGATACTCACTTGACATATTTCCATTTGAATAAATAATTGACTCAATACCACTTTCTTTAAATTTATCAGTTAGTTTTTGAAGAAGTTCTCCTCTTTCTTCCCATATATCTTTTGTTCTAGCATTTACACCTTTGTCATATTTTTCAACATCTATACAAACTGGTAAGCAAAGCATTTTCTTTTTATCTGCATCCAATTTTGAAATAAAGTCTTTTACAAACTCTACTTCTTCATCAAGTTCTTCCTCATTTGTTGCCTCATCTACATAGTATAGTCCATAAGGTACACCTAAATAATTGCATGCATCAATAAAGATCTGATAGTTTGGATCTGTATAGAAATTTCCCTCATCACCATATCCTCTGCCACCAAGTCTAATATATGCATAATTAAATTTGTGATTTAATAAATATGCCTCATACTCTTCTGGAGTCTTAAATTTTTCGTTAATAACATCAAACTTCGAAACATCTGACATTAGCACATATTCACTTGTAGTATTTAGTTCAAAGAACTTCACATTGCTTTTTAGTATGAATCCCACTCTATTATATGTTTTCTTTACATTGCCTTTTCTATCTTTTTTTTCATATACTTCTCTGACTTTATACCACTCCCTAGTTGTACCATCAATGTTTTCTTCCACAGTTTCAATTATATATACATTCTCGCCTAATTTCATGTCTTCAATTTTTTTTGATTCTTTTGGTTTAGCATATATAGCAACATTTTCGTTTGTTACCACACCTCTTTTGGCATTAGAAATATCTGGATTATTCTTTTGATAGTTTTTATGCCTTGCCAAACATACTATTCCTATAATTACAGCTATAAATAATATTAGAGATATAATTACTTTCTTAATATTCATATATTTCTCCTTTATTTATTATTTTTCTTTCGTTTTATTTTTTATTTCTTCTAACATCCTCGCTACTTTGCTATTTTTAAATATTTCAAAGTATATCAAATATTGTTTTTTTATTCAATCTTTTTACATCCATTAAAATAAAAAAAGTGAGCAGAGCTTTCGCTCTGCCCACCCCCTTGCGGGTAGGATCACGGACTCAGACGATACGAACGCTGACTTCTCCCGTATCAAAGGCATACGCCAGGACCGTAAACTCGCCGGCACGTGCCGCGTATACGTTCCAATGGCCACTACCCATATGTCCAGGAGTCCCATCATCGGGAAGAAGCACCACAAGATCTTCCTTGATCTCAATTCCAGTTTTCTTACTCATGATTTCCGCAATCTCACTCTTATTCAGCATAACATCCCTCCAATTGTAGTACATGGGGTTGAATAGTTTCTATAGATTTGCCGATGGCTACATCCAGTATTTATTATAGCAAACTTTTTATGTCGAGTCAAGTACTTATAGAAAAATCTCCATATCCCCACTTTACCATATTATTTCTTTATTAATACAGTAGCTGTATACTCATCATTTTCATTTTTTATCGTCACTATATGATTATCACCATCAACAGAATAATAGTACTTTGCTTTTTCTCCAAGTTTTATACCTTTTTTGTAATGTATCTCAAATTCGTCGCTTTCTTTTTCAAACGCAATATTTTCAGGAAGAGCTTCTTTGGCTATATCATAATAATAAATATTATGAAGGTGCTTATTCAAGTCGATTAAGCTTCTTGTAATTTTAAATTCACCTTTACTCAAGAATTCTTCTGGTTCTTTTATTCTAATTCTTTTCATCTCATCTTCAAAAACATGCTTATTCTCTGTAGTGTATTTTTCATTTATTTCATCTGTCATTTTTACTATCTTTCCGCTATCTATATCTATCATTGACCATGATGAAGATGCTATGCACACTAATTCTCCATATTGATTTTTTACTTCAAAATCTCTATATGCAAAATATCTATCAATCCCAGCTGACCATGTTTTTATATTCAAATAATCACCTATATGAGGACGTTTCATCACTTTTACCTTCCATGAAAGTAACACCCAAGATACTCTTGTCCTATCCATATCTGTAACACCATATCCAGCAATTTCAGAGTGCATATTTCCAAGGTTTTCTAGACATCTTAGTAATGTTGTATTACTTAATTCTCTCCTTGGAGTTAAATCACTTATTCCAACTCTATAATTGTCTTCTATAAACATCTATTCTTTTCCTCTCTTAATTCAAATAATTCAAAAATCGTTTTTCATTATATCACACATTCTTCCTTTTGGGGACGAACCTTTTATTCTTTTTTGAAAAATCCATATAGTCATTGTGTTACAACGACTATATGGATTTTTTTAATTACACACTTGGGGACGGATGTTATTCATATTTTAATCTTAAACAAATAAAAACATGTCATATGTATGTATATGACATGCTGATATCGATTATTTTTTTATCTTTTCTTCTAAAAAACGGATTCGATTATAGTTATCATTATAATACTTTTGTATGAACATTTTCGATTTATTCTTGTATAGCTCTTCTGCCATTTTATCTGAAATCTCAATCAAGATTCTTTCGAATTCACATGTAATCGGAGATAACCCATTTATATCTCCAGTTAATGTGTAGTTTTTGCAAGAGCATGTATGTTTACATCTTTTTCTATAATCACATTCCTTACATATATCAATTTCTTTTTTTGAATTTTTTATCAAATTAATTCTTGCCTTAACATCAACACCATCTTTGCAATTTCCAATAATGTATTTGCTATTTCCAACAAACTGCATACATGGATAGAAATTTCCATCTACGCCAACATTTATAGTTGTCATTCCCATACTACAATTTTCATTACAATTATATGAATCGTAAATAAATGATTTAATTTTTTCATCAAACGCTGGAATAATTACATCTTTTTCTTTCATCATTTCATTAGCATATATTTTGGAAACCTCTATAAGCTTTTCTTTTAACAATATTAAATCGTCATCATTCCAACTGGCTCTATAATCCACTAATGTATAAATCTCTTTGAATCCCAATTCAAATAAAAAAGCAATATCTTGAGGCAAAGTATTTAATGTATTCTTCGTAATTACTTTATTCGCAATAACTTTTCCTTTAAAATTCTCAAGCAATAGTTTTGCATTTTGACTTACTATACTAAAAGTGTCTTTTCCATTTTGATAAACTCTATTTTTATCATGAGCTTCTGCTGTTCCATCAATGCTGTATTGTACATAAATAAAATTGTTTTGATTAAAAAAATCTATAATTTCTTTGGAAAGAAGGCTGCCATTAGTCGTTATTGAATATCTAAAATTTGTTTTTTTAGATATACTATTAATATATTCAACCGTATCTTTTATCACATCAAGTTTTAACAATGGTTCACCGCCATAAAAAGAAAGCACAACATTTTCACTTTTATCATTTTTTACAATGTTATCAACTAAATTTCTAATATTCTCAAATGAAATCTCTTTTATATTTTTCTTTTCATAACAATACTTACAATTCATATTGCAGTTTTCTGTCAAGTGAACTATATAATTCATTATTTTTCACCCTCATCTTCCTTTTTGCTTTCATCTAGTTTGGCTTTTTTTGAATCCACATAAACACTTAGCAGAATTAATAATATCAATATAGCGCTAATCAAACTTATCCAACCATGTGTTCCAGCCTCACCCTTATTATATTCATCTGGACTTAAACAATTAGTTAATGTAGTATTATTATAGCTATTCGTTAACGTGTTTTCATCAACCATAACAACTCCTGCTAGCGGTACATCTTGTGATTCAAGACCATATGCATCATTTTCCAATAATCCAAAAATAATCAAACTTGAAATACCTGCTATATACCACTTTTCTAATAAATTTTCTTTTAATACTTCCTCAGTAACTTCTTCCTTTTTAGGATAATTAATTGATGAACCATTTACTCTTTTAATTTCCATTTTCAATACCTCCTAATCACATCCTTCTATATTAAGATACGTTATCTATGCCATTTTATTGGTTTTTTTATATTTTTTTATTAAAATATGAATAACATCCGTCCCCTAGTATGTAATCAAAAAAATCTCTGCAATTGTTGTCTTATAACAATTACAGAGGTTTTTCAAAAAAGAGCAAAAGGACCGTCCCCTTATTCCTCATATAATACCACTTCATTTGAGTGAAGTGTCTTTTGCACATCAATAACTCTTTGGTTGCTAGAACCTTTCCATTTTAAGTTAGGATTACGAAGTTCGTCTACATATCTACCATCAACCAAAACATCGATATAATTTAGTACTTCTTTTCCCTTAAGGTCTTCATCTATTTTGTATCCTGACCACATCCAAAGGTTTTTCTTTGGAAATTTTTCTTTAAAAGCTTTTGCAAGCTTTGTAGTAGCTTCAGCATTTTTGGGATGCATAGGTTCACCACCTAATATCGATAAGCCTTTTATATGTTTTCCAGAGCACAATTCCATTATTTCATCAATAGTACTTTGACAGAATTGTTTTCCACCTTCAAAGTCCCATGTTTCACTGTTGAAACAATTTTTACAATGGAAGTCACACCCTTGCATAAATATTGAAACTCTAACTCCAGGTCCATCTGCAATATCCATTTTTCTAATTAAATTATATCTCATTTATGTTATCTCACCTCTTAAAGAATATAATTCTATACCGTTTTGTACTTATACTTATACTTATACTTATACTTATACTTACATTTACACTTATGCTTATTCTTATACTTACACTGCTACTTTATTATCTATGTGCAATACTCTCTCCTTTATTTCTTCTGTTCTTCCTTTATTCCAGAAATTTGTACCTATATAACCACATGTACGTCTTGCAACATTAAGTTTGTTATGGTCTCTGTTTCCGCATTCAGGACAATACCATTCAAGATTTTCGTCAACTAGTATTTCTCCTGTATATCCACATTCTTGGCAATAATCTGATTTAGTATTAAGTTCAGCATACATAATGTTATCATAAATAAATTGAATTATTTGAATAACAGCCTCTAAATTGTTTTGTAAATTTGGAGTTTCTATGTACGAAATAGCTCCACCTGGACTTAATTTTTGGAATTTACTCTCTAATGTAAGTTTTTCGAATGCATCAATGTCTTCAAATACTGGAACGTGGTATGAGTTTGTTATGTACTTTCTATCTGTAATTCCCTTTACTGTTCCAAATCTTTCTTTCAAACATTTTGCAAATTTATATGTTGTAGACTCAATTGGTGTACCATATACAGAATAATCTATATCTTCTTCTGCTTTCCATTTTTTTGCCATATCATTTAAATGAGTCATTACTTTTATAGCAAATTCTTCACCCTCAGCTCCATCTGTATGAGAATTTCCTGTCATGTATTTTACGCATTCATATAATCCTGCATATCCTAATGAAATGGTTGAATATCCATGATGCAATAATTCATGAATCGATTCACCTTTTTCCAATCTTGCTAAAGCTCCATGCTGCCATAATATAGGAGCAACATCACTTGTAGCATTGCTTAATCTTTTATGTCTGATTTGAAGAGCTCTATGGCATAACTCTAATCTTTCATCAAAAATTTCCCAGAATTTATCCATATCCTTTTTTGATGATAAAGCAACATCAGGTAAGTTAATAGTAACAACACCTTGATTAAATCTACCGTAATATTTTCCTTTTCCCTCAACATAGTTCTTTGCTTTAGAAATATTTCCAAGACTAATAGATCTATCTGGTGTAAGGAATGAACGGCATCCCATACATGGATAGCATTCTCCATCCCCATATTCATTTTTCTTAAGTTCTAACATCATTTTTTCTGATATATAATCAGGAACCATTCTTTTTGCTGTACACTCTGCAGCTAGCTCTGTTAGATACCAATATTTACTATCTTCATGAACATTGTCTTCTTCCAAAACATATAATAATTTTGGAAATGCTGGTGTAATGTAAACACCTTTTTCATTTTTGAATCCAAGAATTCTTTGTCTTAAGAATTCTTCAATAATCATAGCAAGTTCATCTTTATATTCTTCAGTTTCTCCAAGATACATTGCTACTGATAGGAATGGTGCTTGACCGTTTGTATTAGTCATTGAATTTACTTGATAATTGAATGTTTGAACGCCATCTTCAATTTCCTTTCTTGTATCTTGCATTGCAAACTTTTTGCAGTCTTCTTCTTTGAATTTTCTGTCTTTATATTTTTTATAATATTTTTCATAGCTTAATTTGACAAATGGTGCTAAATGGCTAAGGCTAACTGTTGCACCACCATAGCTTGATGATGTAACTGCTAAAATGATTTGAGTTGCTATCGTAGCAGCAGTTAAGAATCTATGTGGTTTTTCAATCATAACACCATTAATAACTGTGCCATTTTGGAGCATATCATCAAGATTGATTAATTCACAATTATGTAGTGCATTTTGAGCAAAATAATCCGCATCATGAAAATGAATAATTCCTTCATCATGAGCTTTTACAATATCTTCTGGAAGTAAAAATCTTCTAGTAATATCGGTACTTGTAATACCTGCAAGGTAATCTCTTTGGGTGGTAACAACTTCAGCATTTTTATTTGAATTTTCATTATTCCAATAGTCATTTTCTCCGTCAATCAATTCCTTTATTGATTGGTCTGTTGTGTTAGCTTTTCTAACTAATTCTCTAGTATATCTATATGTGATATATTTTTTAGCAAGCGAATACTTGCCATATTCCATTAATTTTTCTTCAATAATATCTTGAATGTCTTCAACTAAAAATCTTCTCTTGTTCATACTTTCGATGTACTCGATAATGCTTTCGATTTCTTTTTCTGTAGCTTTTTCTTTTCCAATTACTTCTAAATTTGCCTTTCCAATAGCTGTTCTGATCTTTGCTGGATCGTAATCCACAATGTGTCCGTCTCTCTTAACTATCTTCACTCCAATATCCCCCTTGTTTGCATGTATTTTTATTATTTTTTTCATTTGCTACATCTATTATACGGACAATTAGAATTATTACAAGTTGCACTTGCAACTTTTTAAAAAATGTATTATAATTGTAAACGGAGGAATTAAAAATGAAGAATCCCTTTGAAAATCTTAGTGTTCAGCAAGTTAACAAACTGTTAAAAAACCTACAAGGCCACAGATACAAATATCAAAAAGGTCAGGAAATTTTATCAACAATTAAAAACGAAAATATAATTGGAATTATGCTTCAAGGTAATGCTGAAATTATTAGTATTGATTATAATGGTAATGAAACAATACTTGAGAAATTAAAGAAAAATAGCATTTTTACCACTTACATGAATGCCATAAATTATGAAAATTGTCAGATTATCGCTACTGAAGATACTGAAATTCTTGTTTTTAATCACAATACTCTTATAAATCCAAGTAATACCAAGCATATATATTACAATGTTTTCATGCAAAATATTTTTGATATTCAAAATAATAGATATAAAGATATTAACGAACGAATTCGTGTTTTGGAGAAAAAAACTATTAGAGATAAGCTTTTGGAGTATTTTGATATTGAGTATAAAAAAACATTTATGAAGACTATCGAACTTCCATTTAATCTAAAGGACTTGGCCGATTATTTGGCTGTCAATAGATCAGCCATGTTTCGAGAATTAAAAAATCTTAAAGAAGATAAAATAATAAGTATAAAAGGAAATAAAATAACACTTCTTACAAAAAGATCTTCCGTATTTTAAAAAGACTATTGAACTTATATAGTTCAATAGTCTTTATTTTAATTTTATTTGAAAGTTGCAGAACTTTCATATTTTTTCTTCCATGAGCTAAATGAATAATCACTATTTCCTCTACCGAAGTTGTCATCATTTGAAGCCTTATTTCCATTTGAATATGAATTTGATGCAAACGATACTCCACTATCTTTACCTGTCATATAAATCATTCTCGCCTTAGTTGAACCACTTATTGCATTATTCTTAAATGTTACTTTTTTACATTTATCGAATGTTACTACTTCCTTTTTTCCTTTTTTTCCGCAGCCTTTAATTTTATTTCCGGTAACAGTAACATTTTTAGCATATCCACAGTTTCCATCAAATCCACCAATGTACATTCCCCATGGACAATTGTTTATTGTATTATTCTTCACAGTGATATCCTCAGTTTCATGATCCTTGAAATTTGAATTTTTATTTTCAGCTCCAACCTCTATGCCGCCTTCACAATTTGATACAGTGTTTTTTTCTATTGTGACGTTTTTTGCACCATCTACATATATTCCATATGATGTTTCACCATATGGTGATTTACATCCTGAAATATTACAATTTTTAACTACTACATTCTTAGGTCTATTTACACTATTATTCGAATTTGTTTCTTTATCACTTCCACATACACATATAGCTATGTTAGTTTTTATTCCACCATCTTTAAATGTAATTCCATCAATCGTAATATTTCTGCAATTACAATCTACAGAAATAGCTTCTGACCATCCTGCACAAACTTTTGTAATTGAACAATTCTTTACAGTGATGTTCTTAATTGCTTCTTCCTCTTTCTTTCCAGAACCCTCAAAATAAATTGCATTTGCTGTGTTAGACTTTTTTGATGGATTTGGGCATCTTATATTTGAGAACTTACAATTTGTTATTGTAATATTATTTGCTCCCTTTTTTAAGCAAATTCCTCTAGCATCTTTTGCATTTAAATCCTTAAACGTTATTCCCGATATATTAATATAAGCTGCATTTTTAGCAAAAGTTAATAGTGTTCCTTTACCATTTTTTCCATCTAAAACAACCTCTCCATTTGCTACAATGCTTATTTTTTTTGCTGCTGTTCCCTTAAGTCCTATATCAACTTTTTCGTTATATGTACCTGCTTTAATTATCAATCTATCACCAGCAGAAAGCTTTTTTATTCCTTTTGCAATTGACTTTAATGGTTTTGCTTCTGATTTTCCATTGTTTGAATCTGAGCCATTCTTAGCAACATAGTAGGTATTTCCTGTTGCCTGCTTGCTTTTTGAACTTTTAGCCGAGCTACTTTTTGAAGTTGACTTGCCTGACGATTTAGCAGTTGATTTACTTGATGTTTTAGCAGTTGACTTACTTGATGTCTTAGCTGTTGATTTACTTGATGTTTTTTGACTTGCCGACTTAGCGGATGCCTTTACTGTTGCATTTCCAGTTGCTGTATATGCATCTCCAGAAACATAATATTTAGTATCAATATTCATTGTTTTTACTGAACTTGCTCCGCTTGCGTCTGCTGCTGCAACCATTACTAAATATACTCCATCTTGTCCAGAAATTCTTGGATTTAATCCTACCCAACTTGATTTCTTAAACATGGTATCTATCTTTTCAAATTTTGTTAGTCCATCTTTTACATACTTTTGGTTATTTGTCACATAAGTAATTGCACTCCAGTCACCTTGAACTGTTCCATTCCACTTTCCAATTATATCACTTGCTTTTCCAACTGATTTTGGAAGTGTTTTTAATTCTATTGTTGATATACCAGATCCGTCAGCAGCATGTAAGCTTAACTGTTTTAAATTTGCTCTTGATACTACAGCATTCGATGTTGGTGCTCTATTAACTGATACTGATCCATCTTTATTTTTCTTAGCCATAAAAATTTCATCTAAATAATACTGTTCTTTATTATACACAACATCGTGTACTACAATTTCAAACTTAGTATATGCTTCACCAATTTCACTTACTGGTAATCCAATTCTATATACGTACTCTTTTCCGCTCTTTCTTATAATCGGCTTCTTTTGGCCTTTTTACACTTGTAATTTCAGCCCCTCTTTTGTCATTCTCATAATGATATATTTTTGGTTGTAAAGTTTTTTGGGCAGGGAATTGTCCCTTGTTTCCTGAAGGATATTCACACGCAACACCAGCCATATCTCTTACTTCTATGTATAAATATTCTGGTTGAACTATGTACCTTAATCTTGGCTCCCTATTTGACTTAAATGATGCATATCCTGGAGTAACATCACTATTCTTTAGATTTCCAGTTTCACTAGTAGTTTTTGACGTTGACTTTGTTGTATTGGCTGTATTAGCAGTATTAGTTGTGCTAGTTGATGCAGCTGTATTAGTAGTATTTGATGTATTTGTAGTAGCTATTGCATTCGCTGTATTAGAAGTATTTGCTGTATTTGTTGTGTTTACAGTACCAGTTGGAGCTACTGTATTTGATGCACTTGAAGTGTTAGTTGTATTAACTGTATTTGCTGTTGGTAATTCAGATGCAGTATTCGTTGTATTTGTTGCAGATGTAGAAGGTTCTATTTTATCTACTCCTTCATCCACATCACTTTTTTCTACTTTGTTTGATGAAAGGTCTATTATCATTATTTTATCTGTTGCAAGTCCTGTGGCATCCACTGCATGTGCGTTAAATTTAAATTTTTTATCTCCCAATAATAATGATACTTTGCCTTCTGTATTCTCATATTTAAAGAATTCATTTATGTCTTGAAATTGTGTATATGCTTCTTTT
>OCVV011290258.1_pt1 | contig 30161 bp, 18 predicted proteins | sample 1539721 | NCBI WGS metagenome assembly OCVV01 (sample SAMN02144230, study PRJEB22623) | gut metagenome | biome: sheep rumen | host: Ovis aries | place: New Zealand | reverse complement strand
CGGGTAAAGACTCCCTCTCATTGAGTCAGCAGTATCCTAACGGCGAGAAGATTATCTCTCCGGGAACGGTCATCGTCAGTGCCGGCGGTGAGGTGTCGGACATCAAGAAAGTAGTAAGTCCTGTACTGGTGAACGACAAGAACGCCTCACTCTATCATATCGACTTCTCGTTCGACGAGCAGCGCCTCGGCGGATCGGCCTTCGCCCAAAGTCTGGGTAAGGTGGGCGACGACGTGCCGACCGTCAAGAATGCCGAATACTTCGCCGATGCCTTCAATGCCATACAGGAACTCATCAAGCGCGGCTGGATCATGGCCGGCCACGACATCTCGGCCGGCGGACTGATCACGACACTGTTGGAGATGTGCTTTGCCAACACCAAGGGCGGTCTGCACATCAACCTGCACGACATCTGCAGGGACGGCGATATCGTGAAAGCGCTCTTCGCCGAGAATCCCGGCGTCGTCATCGAGGTGGCAGACGAGCACAAGCAGGAGTTCAAGGACTTCATGGAGGATATGGGTGTCGGCTTTGCCAAGATCGGCTACCCCGTTCCCGATTCCCGCAACATCGTGGTGAAGGCCGGTGACGAGGAGAAGACCTTCGACATCGACTCCCTCCGCGACACGTGGTATAAGACCTCCTACCTGCTCGACTGCAAGCAGAGTTTCAACGGCAAGGCTGCAGAGCGCTTCGCCAATTACAAGCAGCAGCCAATTGAGATGAAATTCAATAAAGACTTCACGGGCAAACTCGCCCAGTATGGTTTGAAAAAGAGGAGAGAGGAGAGAGGAGAGAGGAGAGAGGATACTCCAAAGGCAGCCATCATCCGTGAGAAGGGTACCAACGGCGAGCGCGAGATGGCCTACATGCTCTATCTCGCCGGCTTCGACGTGAAAGACGTAATGATGACCGACCTCATCACGGGCCGCGAGACACTCGAGGAGATCAACCTTATCGTCTTCTGCGGTGGATTCTCTAACTCCGACGTGCTCGGCTCTGCCAAGGGCTGGGCCGGTGCCTTCCTCTTCAACCCGAAGGCCAAGGAGGCTCTGGACAGGTTCTATGCCCGTGAGGACACCCTCTCGCTCGGCATCTGCAACGGTTGCCAACTGATGGTGGAACTCGGACTCACTGGAGCCAAGGGCGCGAAGATGCTGCACAACGACTCCCGTAAGTTCGAGAGCGAGTTCATCTCTCTGAGCATCCCGCAGAACAACAGCGTGATGTTCGGCAGTCTGAGCGGATCGAAACTCGGTGTATGGGTGGCCCACGGCGAGGGCAAGTTCCATCTGCCGGAGGCTGAGAGTGCCTACAACGTGGTTGCAAAGTACAACTATGCCGGCTATCCCGCCAACCCCAACGGCTCTGACTATAACGTGGCAGGCATCTGCTCTCAGGACGGTCGCCATCTCTGCATGATGCCTCACCTGGAGCGGGCCTTCTACCCCTGGCAGAACGCCTGGTATCCGGCCAACCGCCGGCAGGACGAGGTGACACCATGGATTGAGGCCTTCGTCAATGCACGTAAGTGGGTAGAGGGAAAGGTAAAAAGGTAAAAAGGCAAAAAGGTAAAAAGGTAAAAAGGTAAAAAGGTAAAAGTGAACAATATTTATTGGGAGGCTTTTAAGACTTTCTTTCATATTGGCATATTCACCCTCGGGGGTGGATATGCCATGATTCCCTTGATAGAGGAAGAGGTGGTGAACAAGCACCGGTGGGTTGAGAAGGAGGAGATGCTCGACCTGATAGCCATCGCACAGAGTTGTCCGGGCGTCTTCGCCATCAACATCAGCATCTTCGTGGGCTACAAACTGAAGAAGATTCGCGGAGCCATTGCCACGGCCGTCGGCACGGCCCTGCCCTCGTTTCTGATCATCCTCGCCATCGCCATCTTCTTCAAGCAGTTTGAGGACAACAAGGTGATAGCCGCCATCTTCCGTGGCATCCGCCCTGCCGTGGTGGCACTGATTGCCGTGCCTACCTTCCGCCTGGGGCAGAGTGCCAAGTTGAACCGCTACACCATCTGGATCCCGATAGCCTGTGCCCTGGCCATCTGGGCACTCGGCGTCTCACCTATTTATATTATTATAATTGCAGGCATCGGCGGATACGTCTATGGCAGAATAGCGCATCGTAACAACTCTTTGCATCGGATAAACACGGATTCTCACGGGAAACAGCCATCCGTGTAAATCCGTGTTCATCCGATGCTAAATACAAACCATCTGTGACTTATGATTTTTATAACCCTGTTTATCACATTCTTTGAGATAGGACTTTTCGGTTTCGGCGGCGGCTACGGCATGCTGTCGCTCATCCAGCACGAGACGGTGGAGACCCACCACTGGCTGTCGACGGCTGAGTTCACCGACATCGTCGCCATCTCGCAGATGACGCCCGGCCCCATCGGCATCAACTCCGCCACCTACTCCGGCTACACCGCCATCCACAATGCCGGCTACGGCAATATGATGGCCATTCTCGGCTCCGCCACGGCGACATTCGCCCTGGTGCTGCCGTCGCTGATTCTCATGATCCTCATCAGCAAGATGTTTATGAAGTATATGAACACGCCACTGGTACAGTCGGTCTTCACGGGGCTGCGCCCTGCAGTCGTTGGCCTGCTGGCCGCAGCCACCCTGCTGCTCTGCAACGTCGAGAATTTCTCCACGCCCGTAGACTTCACGGCGGCTGACAACACCTTCTTCCCCGCCAACCCCTGGCAGTTCTTCATCAGCGTGGCCCTATTCGCAGCCACGGCCTTCGGCACCGGCTATCTGAAAATCAACCCCATCCACATGATCTGCTATGCCGGGGTAGCCGGACTCCTGCTGCTCTACTGAAACCGTGTGCTTGAAAGCGGATACCTCCACCGTAACTCCCCGCCCCTATAAGGGGAGGTCACTTACCCTAATGACTCCCCGCCTCTATAAGGGGAGGTCACTTGCCCTAACGACTCCCCGCCCCTATAAGGGGAGGGGTTAGGGGTGGGGTGAATCAATAAGGTTCGACCGATTACTCCTCCCAGCGGAGAACGGCGCCGTTGCGACGGGCGGGATCGGCCCCGACGAAGTCCATCGAATAGGGACTGCCCGTGGTGGGACTCTTGCCGATATAACGGTGATTACGCAGAGAGAAGAGCATAAAGTCATGGTTGAGATAGTCCTGCCAGAGGAACACCTCTGCCTCCTTTTCGTCGGTGGTGAAACGCACGTCGCCGGCCAGCCCTTCACCATACGTCTTTATATAGCGACCGTCAACACACTTCAGCGACACCTTGCCATGGCCACGGTCTACAATCTGGAACTGCGTGCGCTGACTCTTATCCTCAGCACGTGTGTCGTAGAGGATGCCGTGCGGATCGCATACGGCTGGACGGCCCGTGGCCTTGTTGATGATGCGGAAGGTCTTGCCGTAGGGGATGTTCTGGCTGCGGTCGGCGCAAGGCTCCTCGACGGTGAAGTTGTCGAACTCGGCATAGCCCCCGTTTCTGCCGCCCACATTAAAGGCAAACAGGGCATGGCGCGAACCCTGGAACGAGATGAGTTGATAAGAGAGCGGCATCATGCGGCCCAGCGTCTGAAACGTTTTGCCGTCAGTGCTGTAGGCATACTGTGCCTGGTCGTTGTCATAGTCGCCGATGCTGCGCAGCCATATCTTAGAGGGGAGAGGAGAGAGGAGAGAGGAAAGAGGGATGTCGATGGTGTCGTTGGTCAACTGCTCAAAGCAGCGCAGGGTCATCTCCTTCCCCTTCTTCACGATGCCAATCCACGAGCAGGGCACATTGATATTCCCGAGGCCGGCCACATCGCCGTCCTTCAGGCCCTTCACGCTCAGTTCCACCGTGGCGATGCTCTTCGGGCCGATGACGCGCTGTGTCAGCGTGTTGCGGGCCCACATCAACTGCTCGGCCGGCTGCGACTGGATGCGCAGGCGTCCGCCCTTCAGGCTCCACATCTTTTCCTCCGGATTATGGTTCCACTGCCAGATGGGCTTGAGGCTCTTTCCGACCACACCGGGGCGCGAAAGTGCGGTGGTGCGAGAATAGTCAAAGTCGTCGCTGCGGTCGTAAGGAGCGTGCGGAGTAATCTCGCTCCCCCGCTCCCCCGCGCCTTCGCTCACCCGTAAGGAGCCTTCGCTCCCCTGCAGTCCCGGCTTGAACCAGGTACGGGGCGCACGGCCGAGATTGCCCTCCAGGCCCACCATCGGCCAGCCGTCCTTCCAGGTCATCGGCATCAGGCAGACGGTGCGGCCGATGGAGTGGAAGTCCTGCATAAACAGTGCCCACCACGAGCCGTCCTTGAACTGCACGATGCCACCCTGATGGGCATTCGTGCAGGCCGTGGCATCCTTGTCGACAGGGCCGAGGCCGAACTTTGTGCCGTCCTGCCCTATCCGGTATTTCTCGCCGCGAGGCACCTGCGTCAGCGAGGCAGCATGATAGCCGTAGGTCTCGTCGGCCGTGATGACACGCGTCTCGTAAGGCCCCCAGATGCTCTTCGAGCGGGAACAGAGCGTACGGCCGTTGGGACGGTAGTCAGTGCTGATCAGGTAGTACATGCCGTCGATCTTGTACATGTGATGGCCCTCGCCCACGCCGTTGCCCTCAGGGATGATGACACGCTCCGTGCCCTCCTTCGGCCCACTCATGTCGGGCTCCAGTTCCGTACACTTCACCTGGCCGTAGCCGTGAATGGCATACACCTTGCCGTCGTCATCGAAGAGCACGCCCAGGTCGTAGATGTTACCTTTCATATTATGGTGCTCCCAGGGGCCGCGGATGTCCTTCGCCGTATAGCACTGCAGCCCCTTGCCATTGACATTCGAGAACACATAGAACTGCCCGCTGGCATAGCGTATGCACGGTGCCCAGATGCCCTGGCCATAGATCTCCCTGTGGTTCTTCAATGCAAAGGCATCGTCGCCAAAGTCGAAGCGGTCGAAGCAGTACGAGACGTTCTCCCAGTTTACAAGGTCCTTGGAGTGCAGGATGACCAGGCCGGGCACGGCGTGCATCGTCGTTCCTGCCAGATAGTAGTCATCGCCCACGCGGAGAATGTCGGGGTCGGAAAACTCGTCATAGAACAGAGGGTTGGTGAATGTGCCGTTACCATTGTCGGCAGTCCACGACTTCGTCTGCGCCATCGCCGTCAGCGAGGCCGTCAGCATAAGAGTAAGCAATAGTGGTCTCATCCTGTCTGTAGTTTTAATTATATCATTCAAATTTGGGCACAAAGTTACGAAAAAACCTTGACTTGGAGAAGCAATTTTGGAGAATTAACGCAACTATGTGCATAGATAAAGGCATTTCGAGGAAAAACGAAGCAAGGCGGTCGGAAGGCTCTACGCAAATCTGGGAAGATTGCGGAAAGAGTTAGGTTGCCAAATCGTAACCCCATCAACCGACCTTGGATACCAAGAAAAGTGGTGGCTTTTGGCACTTGCAAGGTACTGATTGTCACTGACGACCTAAACTTTTAACACTTTGAAACTGACTTTCCTAAATCTGCCGTGATTTGCGTAGTGGAAGAATGCTCAAAACATCGTAATTTTGCAGCCCGAATTTAAACATTGGAGAAAGAAGTATGTCAAGAAGCACTTTTTCTGTATTGTTCTACGCGAACAGAAGTAAATTGAAGAACGGTATCGTACCTATCATGGGCAGGGTGACCATCAATGGCACTCAGTCACAATTCAGTTGTAAGCAGAGCATCCCATTGGACTTATGGGACGCTAAGGGCAATCGTGCCAAGGGACGAAGCCGTGAAGCCCTGCAACTCAACCGAGACTTGGATAATATCAAGGCACAACTCATCAAGCACTATCAGCACCTGTCTGACAAGGAAGGATTCGTAACTGCCGAGATGGTGCGCAATGCCTATCAAGGCTTGGGCAGCGAATATGAGACTCTGCTGAATGCTTTCGACAAGGATATAGCCAGTTTCAAAAAGCGTGTAGGCAAGGACAGGGTTATCAGTACTCTATGGGCTATGCAGCGTTCAAGAAAGAACGTGGCCGAGTTCATACAACTGCATTACCGACGTTCAGATATGTCCATGCTGGAGTTGACACCTCAGTTTATAGAGGAGTTTGCCGCTTATCTAAGTACAGAGCGAGGTTTGGCAAGCGGTACTATTTGGCAAACCTGCATGTGGCTGAAGGGTGTGGTGATGAGAGCGCACTATAACGGCAAGATTCCCCGTAATCCGTTTGCACAGTTCCATATCAGCCCAAACTGCAAGGAACGTGAATTCTTGACGGAGGACGAACTGAAGCAGGTAATGACCCATGAGTTTGAGGATGCCGACCTTGCCTTCGTGCGTGACATCTTCGTTTTTATCTGTTGGACTGCGCTTGCATTCGTGGACGTGAAAAACCTGACCACTGATGATATTGTGGATATCAACGGCGACAAGTGGATTGTTTCGCATCGTCACAAGACTAACGTGCCCTATCAGGTGAAACTGATGGATGTCCCCTTGCAAATAATAGAGCGCTACAAGCACCTGCAAGAAGAAAAGTTTGTGTTCGGCAAACTCAATTACTGGTCTATCTGCAAGAAGTTGAAGAAGGTCATTGCAGCTTGTGGCATTGAGAAGCAGATTTCGCTTCACTGTGGGCGTCACAGTTGGGCAACTTTAGCTTTGTCGAAGGGTATGCCAATAGAAAGTGTCAGCCGTGTATTGGGACACACCAACATCATCACGACACAGATTTATGCACGCATCACTTCTCAGAAGTTGAACGATGACCTTACGATGCTTGGTGACAAACTTAACGCATCATTCAGTAACATCAAAATGGCATAAGACTATGGAGCCGAGAAACATCATCAAGCGGAGTGAGTATAGCGAATACACTGAACTGACTATACCGAGTGGGGAGATTTGGATGAGCGAGTCCGAACTGGTGGACTTGTTCGGAGTGTTCATCCCCAAGTTGAGGAATGCCATCAAAGCGCTCTACAAAGAGGAGTTGGTAAAGCAATACGAGGCAGAGCAAACCATCAAGAAAAGAGACAACCTGTATATCACCGTATATTATATGGAGGTCGTTCTGCTGCTTGCATTTCGCCTGAACTCCTATCAGACAAGGGCAGTCCGCAGGGAACTGATGGAGCGAATCAGCCGTAACCACAAGTCTTTTGAGGAGATACTGACAGCAACAACAGGAAAAGGAAATTAGCTGTAAGAGCGGCGGATAAAATAAGGACGGTCTTTTAGGAGGATAGATAGTGTGTTGGAACGAAGGAACGCTCCAACACACAACGTCTATCCCTCCTTTAGTCCATCCGTCCATCGCAACTTCCCTACATTCAAAAAGAAAACATCGTCTATAGCAGACGAGATACAGGGTATGGCAATACACGACGGACTTGATGCTGGCACAAGAACGGTTATTTCCAACAGGCGGGAAATACCGTAGCCAATTAGGGGATTTTCCGAGCCGCACAAACTTGTTTGTGCTGAAAATCCCCAATAGGCCGAGGTGTTGCACCCCTCTGGACACCCTGCCAGAATCGTCGGCAAGAGCCGAGCACAAGAAACAATGGCAGACGTTGCCCATCTATTCATATTCATACGAGCATAGGAATATAGCAAGATGTCTTTTGAGTTACTCGAATTGCTTCGAGTAACTCAAAATGAATTGCCTCCGTAGTCGGCAAGTGGATAATTAAGAACAGCCAGATTCATTTGTAAACCGTTATATATTGACCTTTGTTACCATAACAAATATTGCATGGTATTATCCCTTGACCATTACAACGAGAGCATCTACGTAGATTGTCTCCTACATATTTCGTACCAGAGCCACCGCAAAAGTCACATCCCATTGTTCCCATTCCCCCACAGGCAAAACATGCCTGCCATTGTTGTACAGGTACGGGGTCATGGTGATGCTCTACATGAATTGTTGTTGTGTTGTTTCCTGAGTTGCTACTACTTGAACTGTTGCTGGAAGATGATGAGGACGAAGAAAAACTTGATGATGAAGCAACAGAAGAGTTTTGCCTCGGTGCGTCAACTTTTATCTTAGATATTTGTCGGCCTGTCGCATCGCATTCACCCTTATAGCCGGCCATCTCATACATGAAACGTCTTTGACTTTTTACATATCTGCTGATATTTGTATAGCCACGAGTTGTAGGAATAATAGTCTTAGAAACTTTCCCTTGAATTGTCATTACACCCCAAAATCCATTTAGCTTGAATTTTATAAAATTTGTATTCTCAAAATAACCGAAATCTTCATAATCAGGAGCCACAATTTCTTTAAGGTTGGAATCATAAAGACCCCAATAACCATTTCTTTTGCATTTATAGTATAATCCATTCGCAAAGTTTTCGACCTTCTCAAACTGTTGAGCTTGATTTGGTGAAGGCCCAATCCAATGAAAAGTTTTATCTAATTTGCCTTCAAATCCGTTAAGACTTTCATACATGAAATGGTCTCCTGAAAGATAAAGTGAACGATATATTGGGACAACTAATTTCCAGTCTTTTGAATAAAGAGCTTCAGCTATTTCATCTTCATGTTCAAGGTAAACCTTTAAAAATTTGCCATTAACACCTTCAAAAGTTACTACTTCGGGATTAATAGCAGCGGCATTAGAATGAAGTAATTTTAAATTAGAAGTATATAACAAATCAAGCTCATCAACTCTTACGACTTTTACCCAATACCATTCTTCCTTGTTCTTTGGAAATTCGAGCCAATTATAATTATACGGTATTACTCTATCTCCTTTAATAGAATACAATTGATTATAATAATTGCCTGATGATTCTACCACAGCTTCAAAATAAAGTTTACCGCCAATTTCTTTTGGCCGAATGGCATTCTTGTAATTCAATTTTGTTTCACCATCTACGATTAAACGTCGCTCATTTTTATAGCCTTCACCTGTTATCTGCCAATGCATTCCTTGGTAGTTTCCTTCTACCTGCCCAAAGCTATTTGTATATGAAAAAAGAGCAATGATAAGGAATAATATCTTACAATAGTGCTGTTTCATAATTGTCTTTTGCTGATTGATTATTATTTATTCAAGCTCCTTAATTCTCTTTCAATATTTCTTAGCTTATAGAATGACATGACCTGATAAACGGCCATTACGATAATACTTGCCGCCAGCACAAAGCCAAGCAGCACACTTACAACGGCGCAGCAACTGCCTATGCAGCCTGCGCTCTCTGGAATACAATTACACATATCTGATATAGTTTTAGAATTATAGTCGCATATGTTGCAGCAAAGAATACTGACTATCAGTTGGAGCCCTGCAAGTATAGTCATAAGAATAGTAAGCAACAATACCCTTAAATCCAGTTTATGAGCAAGTTGAGCTGTGCTTGATTCGGAAAGTAAACTGCCTTGTTCTTTTACCGTCTGGAGCAGAGCATTAACTCCTAACGCCTCATAGAGATAGTCTGTACGTTTTTTTATTTCTGCGAGATGGAAAGGATTTATGTTCAGATAGACGGAGATTGATGCCAAAACTTTTCTCGTCCTGAAAGGATGAAAACCCCTCATAAGTCTTTGAATGCTCTTCAATTTGAACTTTGCTTCCATCACAAAGCAGATGTCGAATACATTAAGGGCTGTGCCGAAATTAGCATCAAATGGTGGCTCAACATTCTTCTCGCAGCGGTTTACGGTATCACTATGGGTTTTGAAGAACACAATAGTTTTGTTACCAGCGAACATCTTTTGAGTAAAGTTGTTGGTGAAGGAGTCTTTGAAAGTATCTTGTATGGTTTTTTCTGGAACAACTTCTACATTGTCATTACCATAAAGCAAGGCATATGCTAACCTGTCTGCTTCGACAATAACCTCCTCATATGGTTTAGCTTCACCCCCATAATAATCTTTGTCAAAATCATCTTGTGCTGCTTTTATGTTCAGAACATAATGACGATTGAAATGTCCGTCGGGATTATAGCCACCTATTTGTTTGACTAATGTACTGAGCCACTCATAGAAATAGGTAACACTGACTATCCCGCTATACAAACCAGCTTCCCTCCTCTCGTAAAAAGCTTTTTTCAAGTAAATCAAGTCTTTATCGCTACAAGGAGTACCATCTGTGAAGTTCTTATCAATGCCAGTGCCTATTACTAAATAGTATCTTCCATCAGGGTTCAACTGCTCAGAAATGAATTTGACAAGGAATAATCGCAAGGTAACTTGACGAATGATGATTTCTTTTTCTTTGCTTTCTTCATGAACAATACAATAGCGATAAGAAAAGTCTTGCTCTTTCCCTTTCAATTCCCAATACCACAATTCTGCTTCAGTATTACGTATACGCGGATCAAGATCAACCTGTGAGCTGCCCTTTATAAAATCCGCTTTCCAATCTTTCTTTATGTGCTTCAGAGGAATGAAAACATGCAGTGAAGCCTGAAAGATGGTACTTTTCTCTTCTTGTGCAATCTGGGTCATTGTTCTTTTCCTTATAAGATTTTAATTTGTAAGCAAACTTAAAGGCACAAAGAATGGCGTGGCCACTCTTATGCACTTTACCTAAGGGGCGCGCCTGGAAAATTGGAACCCCTACCCACATATAAGAATGCTCCACGCCAAAGGGCGTGTGCATAGCTACATTTGTGGGTGGAATGCTGTTTCCGACTTCCCCTCGCTTCTCAATCGAACTATTCCAAAAGAAGTTTTCCAGGCGACTTTGGTAAAGTGCGAAATAAAAGCTAATGCATCTGCGACTCGGGATTTCTCCCCCAAGCCGCTACAAAGATAGTGATTTTTCTCGTATCCTTGTGCTATTTTGCTAAATTTCTTCATAATTACCCTCGTTTTTCTTTCTTTTTGGCTGAAATCTTGCTAAATCCTTGCAACTTTGGAGAATTTTGACTACTTTTGCCAACGAAAACATAAAGGAGATACAGATATGGCAAGACCAATTAGAGAAACGCCTGTACTGAAAGGGGAGGACGCTTTCAACTTCGAATGGCGAAGGTTGATGGTAGACCACATGAGTAAGGAGCAGCGGAAAGAGAACTACCGTAAGTTAAAGGAACTGGCTGACAAGGCGAGGGAATATATTAATGTATGCATATAAACAATGAATCTTGTTCGCCTGACATCTGACTATGAATTGACTTCCTTCGATTGTGGTGACGACCAACTTAACAAGTTCCTGTTCGAGGATGCAAAGTCGGCACTCGATTTACGTATAGCAAATACGTTCATTCTGGAAGATGATGGACGTATAGTTGCCTATTTCTGTCTACTCAATGACAAAGTGAGCAAAGATGAGGTTATTGGAAGCAGATGGAAAAAGATAAAGGCAAACTTCCCTAAAGACAAGCAGTTCCGAAGCTATCCGACTATAAAGATTGGCCGTTTTGCAGTTTCCAAAGATTATCGCGGCAGGAATATTGGAACAGAATTAATGGCTCTTATCAAAGACCTGCTTCACGGACAGCCTGCTCATTCTGCTTTTCGTTATATCACTGTAGACGCCTATCTTTCGGCAGTTCCCTTCTATGAGAAGAATGGATTTTTACATCTCACCAAGAAGGACGAGGATGAGCATACTCGCTTGATGTTCTATGATATGATGGAGGTTGACGAATAATTCCTCCAAAATTTGCGCAATTCAATTATTCTGTGTACCTTTGCCCCCGAAAATGAGCCATAGAAACAGGCTGGTGGCTCAGCGTTGAGTGCTCTAACAATACGCATATCGCGGCAGAATGCGGAAATCAGAAGGTTTCCAGTTCGTAACCTCGGAAATCGCGTTATCTCTCAAACCTCCGATAAGCAAAGAAAGTTTGATATTTCACTGCAAAGTTACGAAAAGTCGAGAGAAGAACAAAACAAATTCATTTCTTTTTTCTTCCGAGACGGAGTAACTCCGCTAATTAGTTGGCAAAATCAGCCCAGAGACATACCTGCTCAGACATTTTACGCTCCTGATGAACGAAAGTGTCAAGCATCCAGGCCAGTACAGACGGTGGAAATGGCATTACTCCCACGCTTTTCAGCACAAGATGGAGTTTTCATCCGCACGGGAAATTCTCCGTCTCGGCAAAAAAAGAAATGAATTTGTTTTGTTCTTCTCTCGACTTTTCGTATCTTTGTGCAGAAAATTGATAATTATATCAACGACAGAACGGACAGAACGGAATACATAATGATAAACCTATTAAAGATGAAAAGGAATATCCATCTGACACTCATGGCACTCGCCGGACTGCTGCTCCATCTGGAGGCCGCTGCCCAGAAGGTCTCACTCACTGTGACGAACCCTACCGACATGCAGCGGCAGGAGGTGATAGAAGCCGACCTGCAGGCCATCAGCCAACTGCTCAATACGGACAGCAGCGAACCTATAGTCGTCACCAATGCGCTGGGCCAGGAGATGCCCTGCCAGAAGAGTCACGACGGACGGCTGCTGCTCTTCGTTGCGCTTCAGCCTGACAGCAAGGCCGAATATACCATCAAGAAAGGGAAGCCGTCGGCATTCAAGTCGCAGGTCTACGGCCGCATCTACCCCGAACGGCTCGACGACCTGACATGGGAGAACGACCGCGGCATCTACCGTATGTACGGCCCGGCCCTCCAGCGGACAGGCGAGAAATCGTACGGCACGGATGTATGGGTGAAGAACACGCCGGAACTGGTGGCCGAGCAACGCTACCGCCTGCACATGGCAGGCTGGGCCAAGGGCGACTCTCTCAGGAAGGCCGGTAAGAAGGAAGAGGGCGACGCCGTGTTTCGCGACGCCTCCTTCCATCTCGACCACGGCTACGGCATGGATGTCTATTCCGTCGGTGCCAGCCTCGGCTGCGGCACCCCGGCCCTGATGAAGGACGGGCAACTGTGCTTCCCCTATTGCTTCAAGGAGTGCAAGATACTCGACAACGGCCCGCTACGCTTCACCGCTGAACTGACTTATGGCACAACCGCCGACAGTACGACAGAGCATCGGCTCATCACGCTCGACAAGGGCTCCCACTACAACAAGATGACGGTATGGTACGAAGGCATCAGCAAGCCGACAACGCTGGCAGCAGGCGTCGTGCTGCACAGTGACAAAGATCTGGTATTAGACAAGGAATACGTACTGTATGCTGACCCGACGGACAACCCGAAAGTCCATCAGTCGCAGATATTCGTCGGCACCCTTTTCCCTGAAGGCGCCAGCCAGACTGTGCGTCTCGACGGCAAGCCCAGCCACGGTGTCGGCCTCATCCAGCAATACAAGGGGGCGCCCTATACCTACTACTTCGGCTCCGCCTGGAGCAACTACGATGTCACCACCCTTGCCCACTGGCGACTCCTGGCAGACGAATACCTCGCCAGACTCAGGCAGCCGCTGTCCGTCCAACTGAATCCATAACACAGGGCCGGACTCGTGCCGGATCCGTAGGTGAAACTTTCTGGAATGGGTTCTAAAACTTTTTGGAATGGGTACAAAAAATATCTGGAATGGGTACAAAAAAATATCCGGAATGGGTAGACCTTTTCCCTATTTCAACTGTGGCCAGCCGTCGGCAGTCCAGGCGATAGGCCGCTGAATCAGGATGGCCGCGCCATTATGCTTGGTGCTGTAGCCGTGGCAGATGAAGATGTCCTCGCCCTCGAAGGTGTAGGCAGCACAGTGGCCCGCCGCCTCAAACTGCTGCTTGTCGCCTTCCAGGAAGAGCGTACCGCCACCATAGAGCATGTCCTTGCCTTCGCGGTCGAGATACGGGCCGGCAACGGACTTGCTGCGCCCCACGGCCACGCGGTAGTTGCTCTTGGCACCCCGACAGCAATAGTCCCACGACACAAACAGGTAATAGTAGCCGCCGTGCTTGAAGATAAACGGAGCCTCGATGGCGTTGGTACCAGCGTATTTCGAGGTGGGATTCGCCTCCATGGGCTTATAGTTGGGATCATAGCGCCGGGCGATGGTACGGGGCTTTTCGCCGGTTGCAATATGCATTGTCGAGTCGAGACGCGCCAGTTGGATGCCGTCCCAGAAGGACCCCCAGACGAGCCAGGGCTGATCCCGCTCGTCGATTACGAAGTTGGGATCGATGGCATTCCAGTTGTCGCGCTTATCCTTAGAAGTGACGATACAGCCCTCGTCGTCCCACATGGAGGATGCCAGCGAGCGCGCTGACAGCAGTCCGATGGCCGAGCCGTTCTTACCGAAGGTGGAGCAACTATAGGCGAGCCACCAGCGGCCGTGCCATCGGATGATATCAGGTGCCCAGACGTGATGGCGGAATCCCGGTACGGAGTCACGCGTCCACTGGGGGATGACCGTCATCACCGGCTGCGGCTTGACAGTCCACGTCTTGCGGTCTTTCGACGTCATCTGCTGTATACCCATGCCAGTGGCAAAGATATAATACGTACTGTCCTCATAAGCCATCACCGGATCGTGCACCATCGGGGTTTCTGTCGTGAAAGCCTCACGGGAGAACCGGGGGCGGCGCTGTCCCTGAGCCATCGTCATTTGGCAGACAGCAAGCCAAAAAAACAGTAACGTAATCTTCTTCATCTTCATTGCAGTTAGTTTGATGCAAAGGTACGAAAATAACTCATAATTCACAATACATGATTCATATTTTCTGCCACAGATGACACAGATTAACATGGATTAATAAAAATTTCAGTGAGAATCTGTGTTATCTGTGGCTTTTTTTTTATCTTTGCAGCGGATTTATATTAATATACTAAAATAATAAGCCGTTATGGACAAATATTGCATCCGCTTGCTCTCCCTGCTATTCCCTTTCACCGCATCCGCCTACAATCTTCAGCGCATCACAGTGCATGACCCCAGCATTGTGTGGGAGCCATCCCTCCAGAGTTACTATATTTTCGGCTCTCACAAGGCAGCAGCCGCATCCACCGACTTGATGAGATGGATCAGCATCACGCCCAAATGGGGAACACAGACGAACAACAATGCATCGAATGCCGCTGCGTTCAAAACCAATCTGACGACTACCATCAAAATCAAGGGCGAGGAGGTGACATTTGGCAACTTCGATGCCCATGCCTGGTCGGCCGCCATCACCAAGAACGATAAAAATGAAAACTGGACCATCGACGGCAACATGTGGGCACCCGACGTCATCTACAACAAGGCGATGAAAAAATGGTGCATGTATCTCAGCATCAACGGCTTCAAATGGAACTCCAGCATCATCCTGCTGACTGCCGACAGGATTGCCGGCCCCTACAAGTATCAGGGTCCCGTCATCTTCTCCGGCTTTAATCTGACATCGGAAGCGAAAACCGATTATAAACTGACAGACCTGCAACTTGCCATCGGCCAGCAGACCTCACTCCCGGCACGCTACAAAGTGGGCAGCAAATGGCCCGATCGCTGGCCACACTGCATCGACCCCTGCGTGTTCTACGACGAAGAGGACAAACTCTGGATGGCATACGGCTCTTGGAGCGGCGGCATCTGGATAATCGAACTCAATGAGGAGACTGGCCTCCGCGACTACGATGTCACCTACCCCTCAATCGGCGGCTCCACAAATGCTGTCACCAGCGACCCCTATTTCGGGAAGAAGATTGCCGGAGGATGCTATGTCTCTGGCGAAGGTCCCTATATCGAACATATTGGTGACTACTACTTCCTGTTTGTCAGTTATGGATTCTTTGACTCGACAGGTGGCTACCAGATGCGCGTCTTCCGCTCGTCGAATCCCAACGGGCCCTATGTAGACGCCAATGGTACAAGTGCCATTTTCTCGGACTGGAGGCTGAACTACGGGCCCGGCGGCAACACCCGTGGCGTCAACATCTTCGGAGCCTACAGCGACTGGGGCTATCAGGCGACAGGGGCATACGGAGAGCGGTCGCAAGGCCACAACTCCATCATCGCAGCGGAAGACGGCCGCACCTACCTTGTCTATCACACCCGTTTCCAGAACTATCCTGGCAACCTTGAGGCCCATCAGGTGCGCGTCCATCAAGTGTTCCAGAATGCTGACGGCTGGCTCGTGGCCGCCCCCTTCGAATACACGGGGGAGCAGGTGAAGAGCGAGGACATCGCCACCACGCAGCAGATAGCCACAGATCAGATACCCGGCACATATCAACTGTTAGTACACTCCTATGGACTGAATCACGCAGACCGTGCCTACAACAAGCCCTCAGAAATAGAACTGAAGGCCGACGGCACCATCAGCGGAAGCCGAACGGGCACATGGAGCGTCACTGAGGGCACCTCATACATCAATATCAAAATCAACAGCACTGAATTCAAAGGCGTGATGGTGGAACAGACATTGGAACCTAAGAACGAAAAGGCCGCCGCCTTCACGGCCATGGCCAAGAACGGGACTACCATCTGGGGCTATAAGTCGGAGACCGCCGGCTATAAGACGGCTATTAACGATGTAAAGACAGCCACACCGGGCAAAGACGGCGCTGTATATGACATGCTTGGACGCCGAGTCGGCACTCCACTCCAAAAAGGTATCTATATCAAGGACGGTCGCAAGTTTATCGTGAAATAAACTTGGCCGACCGTGCCTCTCTCTTAAGAGCACTGGCTATCTCCTGTGGACTAAGGGTGACAGGGCCCTTCATCAGTTCCGGTACATTGTAACTCTTCATCAACTGCCGATGATAGTCGGGATTGCTACAGGGCAATTCAAATGGCTTGGATCCCTTGCCTTGACTGTCAATATGAGCGATGAAAGGACGCGTGAAGGTGCCGTCAGTCCGTCGTGAGGAGAATACGATCCACCGGCCACTGCTCGACCATACATGATAACTCTCCGTCTGGTCTGAATTGCATTCAGTCAAAGGTCCGACGTCCCCCGTCTTCAGATCCATCATCCACAGGTCGGCGTCGTGATGCCAGATATGGAAACAGCCATAACGGGCGACGGTGAAGAGCAGACGGCGTCCGTCGGGCGAAATCCGGGGCAAGGTGGCACTACGGTCATACTTGGCCGCATCGAACACCAGTTCACGCTCACCGAACTGACGGGTCACCGGGTCGTAGGACATCCTATAGATATTATACTTCAGTTCCCTGGAACGCATCACGATCTCCTGCTCCGGGGTACGGGTGTCGACATACACCTTCTGCGACAAGGAATCCTTCCTGTAAGGTTGATAGGCGAAATGGGCACTACAGAAATAGAGCCAGCGCCCGTCGGGCGACCAACTGGGGAATATCTCCAGTTCGTCGGTCTGAGGATCGATGACCTTCATCTCATCCCGCTTCAGGTCATATATCATCAAGTCGCTCTCTGAGTCAAGCACCTCAATCTTGTCGGTACCACTCGTATGGAAAGCCTGCATCGTCTTATTGGCAGAATAGGCTATCAGTGGCTGAGAAGGATGCCAGGCAGGATAGGCGCCGGAGGTAGGCGCATCTGCCCGCTTCAGGTTGACCTTATAGACTGAATCGTCGTAGGCTATGAGCGTCCCGCCATGCGTCTGACGAGCATGAAACTGCATCCGCCGGGGATTATAATTCTGATAGTTATGGCAGTTGACACACTGGCCTCCCGACTCCGTACTGCAAAGCATATTGTCGACAATCACACGTTCATCGAAATTCTCCAGACAACGCTGGTTGATGGTCAACTCCTCGTAAGCGACGTAAGAAGGCGAGATGAGGCGGTAACTGAGCCATGGATCGATACTGTCCTTTGACACATAAATCTGGAACGGACGAAGTCTGAGCCACCTTCCGCCTTTACGTACAAAAATCTCCACATCGATAGATTTCCCCTTTGCTGCTGCCGTCAGTTTGCGCCACTCTTCAATCGGCGGACAAGCCTTGATACCTTCACAAACGATCTCCCCCCCATTAGCGGAAAAACGGGTAAGAGCATCTTCGACACCCACCAGCAGTTCAAAGCAGAGCGGGGCTATATTAGCAGGTACCGTCACATTGGTATAGTCGGGATAGATATTCGGCGGCACCTGGGTCTTTACGAAATCCTTCGGTATGGAAGCGCCCCCACAAGCGATAAGCAACGCACAATGCACAATGCATAATGCACAATTCTTAATGCACAATGCACAATTCTTTATCCTGGTAATCATAATTCTCAATTTTCAATTCTCAATTGTCAATTAAAGAAGTAATGATAGAAATAGGTGTCATGGAAACGGTCGTAAAGGGCTGAAGCGACCGATTCATTCACCTGACCGTGATGCTGCTCCATTGCAGCCAGGAATTCATCGCATCGTTTGACCACCTGAGGGTCAAACGGCATACGACTGGTATCCACTTCATCTGAGAGCCGACCGAAAAGACAGGCTGCTTCCTGATAGTGCAGTGGAGCCCGCTGCTCGGGATGCAACTCCGTGTACTGATAGAACTGCAGCCAGAACACCTGCATATTGCGCAACTGCAAGGCAGCCAGCAACGACTGTTCCTGATAAATGGGATTCTGGCTTTCTGCACTTGCGAAATGATTTATCATAAACTGCTCGCAGTCTGCATTATCTGAGGTGAGATAGTCATCATCATTCTTCAGCATATAGAGAATGGGACGCAGTTCTGCGTCGTTGGTCATCAGACGGGGATTACGCAGGAAAGCCTCGTACTTCTCACACCATTTCCGCTGGAAGGTGGTCTTCCTCAGGATGCTGATATACTTTCTGACTGCTTCCTGCTCGCCGTTCAGGAGCGCACACTTCACCATCATCTTCACCCCCTCTACACTCCAGCCATACTCTACCCCATCCTCGATGCACCAACGGTAGCAGAAGTTCAGCAGGCCATAGTTCAGATAGAGTTTCTTGCCGTCAATATGCAGCAGACGAGTTGGAAACGGTGAGGACGACGGACTATTACCGTTGGGATAGTGATACATCTCGCTGCCCTGCCGCCCGAGACGGAACAGGGCAAGATTGCGCATCATACAGATGTCACGGGTAGGGTGATTGACATCGGCTGACAATTTGATGACTTGTTCCCAGTCTTGTCGGTCAAGGGCACGGCTCATCCGCAACTCCCGGCGGAAGTTGCCGTCCTTATACCAGAATATACATGTAGCGAGCACTAGAACCACTGTTAAGAGAACAGGCTTATATCCAGCCTTCTCAGGCCATCTCACAAGCGCCATCGTCACCAATACCAGCGCCAGCAAGACGTATGGAATGTAAAAGACTGGATAACCTTTGTCATTCATCTGAAACACAGGCAGGGCTGTCCAATAGATATTCACCATATTTGTCTCATGATAGACTAAATAATAGCAAAAAAGGGGTATAGCGGCGATGGCAGGAATGGCTATGAGCGTAGTGACAATCGCTGCACGCCGGCTCTTAGCGGTACGCCAGGAAGAAACTGCCATCAGCAAGAGAGCCAGCAAACCATAGAACCCAAACAGTGGATAGCCACAGACGGCTGTCAGTATTAGGAAAGCCAAAGACAAGTGCACATACCTTGCAGAAAGCCATCTGTAACAGCCAACCAACGAGACAACAACTATTGCCCCCAAAGTGGCGACAAAGTAATAGCCACGCAACTTAAGATAGTAAATCCAATAGCCCAGACTGACATCACTTATCAGCAGGAGAACAACCGGCACCAGCGCCACAGCAGCCCATCGGGCAGGAATACGGAAAGCCACCAATGTCATAACTACCAGCACTGCCCAGCAGAGGCATAGCAGGACAGCACCAAGCACAGGATACATGAAGTACTGCGTCAGATAGACACCTGCCCAGGAGAGCAGGCCGCCTGATGACACCATACACTGCTGAAAGAAAAGCGGGGTGTTGAGAAAGAGACTTCGTTCCTGCACACGATAAAGGACGTCGGCGTCAAATGCCGACAGTGCAACGGCTATCAGAACCAGTCCCACAAAAGGAACGGCAACCAGCCATTTACGGGAAGAGGCTGTCGCTGACATCTTGCCAGCGGCAGCCTCATTACGATATTGATGCTTACTCAATGCCTATCTTTCCGTTCCACTGCAGATACCACTTGCGGGGATCGCTCAATGCCTGGATACCAGCATCCGACATCTTGTTCTCCGCACCTTTTCGGGCACTGATCTTGTCGACCATGAACTGTCCGGGATTGCTGCTACGCATGGCAAAACGCATGATGTCATAATAGCGGGTTCCCTCGAAGGCAAACTCCAGTGCCTCCTCTGTCAGCAGCAGATTGCTGACATACTCCTGGAATGTAGCAGTCTGCTCTGCCTCCGTCTTCAGCGTATCCACCGGCAACTGATAATACTCGTTGAGCGGCGTGAAGCCCGAACCACGGGTATGAACACCTATTGTATTCATCGTCGAGGTGGTGCGGTTGTTGGCCAGAGCCTCAGCGGTGAAGATGCCGTAACGGGAAGCCGGGAAGTCGAACTGGCTAATCCACGTTGAATCACTTTGAGAGTAGTAGGGATAGACCTCTTCACTGAGCACCTGATTGTTCAGGCCTTGTGACAGGATCTGGAACGCCATACGGGGATAGCCAGCCATATTCAGGGCCTCAGCCATGCGCAGGTAGACCATCATCTTGCGGTAGACATGTACATTACGCGTTGAATACTTACTGATAGTCTGTGTCTCGATCTGCTCACCGGTATTCTTGTCGCGTGTATAGCCTTCCGACCAGTAATAGAACAGGCGCAAGTCACCCGAACGATGGTACGACATGCCCTTGGGAGCATAGGTGACCGAGGTCGCGTTTGTTCCCACGCAACAATGCTGCTGACTCTCCGAAATCTCAATCATACGCGTTGAGGGAGTCAAACTATACTTATAGTCATTCTCCTCGCGCGAATTGAACAGATTGCGCAACTCGCTGTAGTTACCCTCGGCACGAATAGAGTCACAGGGAATCATCGTGATCAGTTCCGAATTGTCCATATAGGATTCCTGTGCAGAAAGGGAGCCCCAGAATCTGAGACTGTTCCACGTGGTGCTGCCAGGAGACCACGTATAGAGGTTGATACCAGTAGGATACGTGGAATTCATGCCATTGCGCTCAGAGATGTACTTATAATAGCGCAGGGCTGCCTGCCTGTAGAGTTCGGTCGAACCACTGGCACTGGCCTGCCACAGATAGAGGTCGCCCAGCACGATATTGATGGGGAACCAGAAGAAGCGCGAGTCCGTATTACGGATAGAGCCATAGTAAGGATACTCACGGCCGTATTTCTCAGCCAGCGGCAGCAAGTCATTGATGAAATACTGGCAGATGGCCTGCAGGTCGTACATGGGATAGGTGGCCTCTGCCTCCTGCTTGGTCAGGATCGGATCCGTCACGAATGGCACGCTTCCATAGTTGAGCACCAACTGCAGATAAGTCCATGCACGGATAGCCTTCGTAGCAGCATACTCCTTCATGAAGATGTACTCATTGCGGTTGTTCTTCAAGGCCGTGTCGGCATGTGCTATGAAATAGTTGCAGTTATTGATAACGGCATAATAGTCACGCGGCACATTATACTGGTTGTTGTCACCGACATTGAAAAGAGCCACATCACGCAAGTCACTGCTTGCAACACTGGTGACATCGACCAGATCGCCTCTCACCTCACCGAGCAGGATCGTACGGTCGGCCAGTGACTGCAACTTACTGAGGATGCCTGTCATCGAATAGATGGAGTCGGTGGCATTGTTAAGATGCTCCTTATCAGCATAGATAATGTTGTCAGAATCCCGCTCGAAGAAATCCGCACAACCGACAAGCAATGCACAATTCACAATGCACAATGCACAATACACGATGCACAATGCACTATTTTTTATCTTGGTAATCATAATTCTCAATTTTCAATTCTCAATTTTCAATTACAAGTTGATCTTCACTCCAGCCACCACTGAACGACTCTGAGCCAACTGCCCCAGGTCTATACCCTGACCGATGACGTTGCCCGTCATGGTGAACTCAGGATCAGCGCCCAGATACTTGGTGAGCGTAAACACATTGTTAGCCTGTACCCAGAACTGCAGTCCCTGGATGAACTCCGACCTCAGGGGGAGGTCATAACTCAGAGTGACTGACTTCAAGCGCAAGTAACTGCCATCCTCAATCCAACGATTGCTGAAGCGCGAGTTGCCCATAGGATCCTGGAACGTGATCTGAGGAATGTCTGTCGTCTGGCCTTCTACCTGCCAACGACGGGTAAGGGCCGTCGTCTGGTTCATGAAACGGGAACCGCCTTCCAACTGGGCACGCATATAGTTATACACATCATTGCCGAGAGAATAGTTGAAACGCACGTCGAGTTTCAGCCGCTTCCAGCCAACGGAGGTAAAGATGTTACCATACAGGTCGGGGTTCGGGTCACCGATGACGGTACGGTCGGCCTCCGTGATCTGATGGTCGCCATTAAGGTCGGCGAAGTGGATGTCACCGGCACCGAAGTACTTGCGGTCAACACCATTGTCAGCCAAGACGTACAGAGAAGCACTCTCTGCCTCTTCAGTGGTAGAGAACACGCCAAGCGACTGATAACCATAGAATACGTTGGCGGCCTGCCCGATCTGGGTGCGGATAGTGGCACCGTAGACACTATTATCAACATACTGTGCACCATCGGCCAGTTCCTTGATCTTATTCTTGTAGTGACCTACACTACCCCCCAACTGCCACTGCCAGTCCTTCAGATTCAGCACCTTGAACGTGGCGGAGACGTCGAAACCTGTGTTCTCCAACTTACCGCTGTTCGACCAGTTCTTGTCAAGACCTGACAGGAATCCGAGTGACTGCATCGTGAGCAGGTTACTGGTGTTGCTCTTGAAGAAGTTAGCAGACAGTGCGATGCGGTTGTTAAGCAGGCTGGTTTCCAGTCCGACATTGAAGCGACGGGTCGTCTCCCACTGGATCTTCGTGTTTCCGATACCGTTGAACGACAGGCCTGCGATAGCATGAAGATACTGCTGTGCACGGAAATAACTGCGGGCGGCATAGTAGTCGATATCATCATTTCCGCTGACATCAAAACCAGCCGTCAGACGCAGATAGTCTATGCCCTTCACCTTGGCCAGCCAAGGCTCATTGGTCATTACCCACGAGGCCTGAACACTTGGGAAGAGTCCCCAGGCAGCATTAAGCATGCGGATATTACCACCATCCTGTCCAAAGCGTGAAGAACCGTCGGCCGTCAGGTTTGCCTGCAGGAAGTAACGGCCCAGGAAATTATACTCGGCCTGTGCATACATAGACATGGCGTTCCAGTTGTCGTCTGTTCCACCGTCACCCGTATTCTTCAGACTTGAACTCATAAACGGTGTCTTATCATTACCTGTGTCATAACCCAACTGAGAGTTCATGGTGTAACTCTCCCAGTTGATGCGGACACCGCCGAAGACATGGATGTCATGAGCACCGTAGCGGTTCTGCCAGTCGAGACGCGTATCGCTCATCACAGAGTTCTGCTTCGATGCCAGCGAACGGACCTCGTTATTACGGGTATCGCCAATGCTGCTGACATAGTAACTCGGTGTTCCATTGATCGGGATGTAGTACATCTCGTTGGTGTTCACAAGATTATAACTGAAGTGCTCTGAGAGCGACAGGTTAGCATGAATCTTGATCTTCGGCGTCACTGAGAGGTTAAGCATTGAGTTCTCAAAGCGGTTCTTGTTCTCAGCATCCGCATACTCATTAATGGCTGCGGGATTGCCGAGTTTCCAGTTATATCCATTGTAACTGGCCAAAGCCTCAGAGAGGTATGACTCCTCATTGATATCATAGTGAGAGTCGCTGAGTTTACCACGGCCGTAACTGTATGGGCTCAGGAACGGACTCTTCACGTATGCCAGGAAGGCAGGAGAAGTCGGTGTCCCCTCATCGTAACTCTCAGGAGCGCCATCATTACGGATATTACGCGTGGTGTTGGCAAACGAGGCATCGAAGCGGACGTCAACACGACGCGAGAGATTGATATCCGTATTGAAACGGATGTTCAGGCGCCCCATACCATTATATTTCAGGGTGCTCTTCTGGTTCGTATAGCCTACAGAGAGGTTGTAATTGGCCACTTCATCACCACCTTCCACGTTGATACCATAGTTCTGGGTCATCGCCGTGCGATATACCAGGTCCTTCCAGTCGGTATTCTGGTGGTACTGCGTGTAATAATAGTAATTGGGATCCTCATTGAGGAACTTAAACTCGCGGTTGGTGGTGTTTGTCGTCTTCAACAACTCAGAAGCATAACTTCTGTACTGCTCTGCCCCCATGACAGAGAGGAACTTCGGCTTCAGCACCACACCGGCAGAGATGTTTGCCGTGATACGGGTAGCCATCGATTTGTTGCGGCGTGTCTGCACCAGGATGACACCATTGGCACCCTTGGCACCATACAGTGCCGTTCCGTTGCGCATCACCGTCACCTTCTCAATATCATTGGGATTGATATTCGAAAGTACGTCGTTGTAGAATCCGTCGTGCAGCATCACACGGTTATACTGCTGGTCATAGATGACGCCGTCAACCACGATGAGCGGCTGGGCATTCACATTCAGAGAGTTAAGACCCTGAATGAACATCACGCTTCCCACGCCCGGTGTGCCGTTGCGGCTGATGGTGTAAACCTGCCCCCCCAACTGCTTCTGGATCTCGTCTTTGATATTGACGGAATTCGTGTATTTGAAGTCAGTGGCCTGATAATCGTTACGCACGCTCGTCTCTGCCTGATACTCCGCATTGAAGATGGCCGGGTAGAGGCAGGAAGTCTTCTGCTGCTCACCGGGCATCAGACCCTGACGCACAGGATTGTAATCCGGTGTACGGACGAAGATCGAAGTGGTAAACACAGGAACTTTCAGTTCATAACTACCGTCATCATCAGTCAGAGCACTGTATCCATCGATACCGTCCGCCCGCACGATAGCACCCGCTATAGGCTTCTTCGTGGCAGCATCGGTCACGACACCGCGGACTGTTCTGGTCGGATAGTCTTTCTGCTTCTTCACGATGGCACGGACAGTGGTCTCAGCCTCTTCCTCCGTATCATCGTCCTGGGCAACTACACTGACGGGGAATGCCATCAGCAGTGTAAGTCCAAATAATATATATCTTTTCATATCCTTCATCATTCGTAGTTCAACATTACATTTATTCTTCATGCGGCTTCAGGATAATACAGTCGATACGCATCGTTCGAGTGTGCGTATTGTTACGCTGCTGGGTACTCGATACGCGTGTCTCCACCTTCAACGTCACCTGTGCATTCTCTTCTTTCAGGCCGTAACTACATACGGGGAACTTATAGTCCTCAGCAATCTTGATGTAGTCCACCACATCCGGATTAGTCGTATAGGAAGAGACCACCTGGTCGGTCTGCGCCACTCCCTGCTGGTTGTGGAAGCCCAGGGTACAGCGCACGACGGTCGGCAGGCGCTGTATCGCCGTGGCATTACTGTCGTTGGCCAATGCCGGAGCAGTCACCAGATAGATGTCATAGCCGATATTAGAGAGTACGTCTGTGATGTTAAACGTCACACTGTGGTTCACCGTCGTGATGGCAGGTTCAAACTCCACAAAACCATTGTTTGACACCGTGTTATAGAATGCATTGTCGGAAGTGACATAGCGGCTCTGCGGCGTGATTGTCTCCACCTGGAGGGTGTCGGAGCCCTGCACCCTCTCAACCTTGCTGACGGTCTGGATAGCGCCTTGGCTCTCTGCCTCGATGATACGCGTCTGGAAGAAGGTCTCACGCTTGTCGAAAGGCCAGTCGCTTGACTTCATGACCTTACCGTTACTGCACTCAACCTCTGTTGTACCGCTAAAGATGCCGCCAGCCTGCAGCGGGTAGAAATACTGGTAATAATGCAGGCTGTCGGCTCCCCATGTGTAGCGACGGGCGGTGAAATTCGTCACGGCATTGGTCGACATGGCAGAATCCTGCAACATCTTGTCGGTATTGAGGGTGCGGCTGAAGGCCGTACCCTTGACGATGGCCATTCGCGTGTTGGTGTAATGCAAGGAGTCGCGGTCCTCCACGTTATTGTCATAATTGAAGTACTCCTTATATTCATCCACCAGGTTAGCCCAGACCTCATTGGTGGGAACCACCATCCAGTAGACACTGTCCTCTGAATTCAGGCGGGCACGAAGGAATTCAGAGTCAAAGAGGTCGTTCTGCTGCACGAAGACAGAATCCAGATAGATGGTCTTACCATCCACGATACCACCTTCCACACTTTTCTCCGGCTGGAACTCTCTGCGGTAGAACATACTGTTGTAGAAAAAGTTTGCCACGCTGTCCAGGGCATTGTCCTTACGCAGGTACTCAAACACGTTGGCGAAGTAGTTCACCTTGCTCCCCACGGTGAAGAGCACGCCGTTGCCATAGAGTTTGTTGGTTGATGTCAGCGGGGTATTATCTATCTGCCCAGACTTCAGAATAGCGTACTTTCCATTCATCAGCACAATGGAGTCATTGCTCTTGGAAGAAGTGGAGAAGTTATACAGTGCGATATGGTTCTGCAGAAACTCCTTGATGGTCGTGTTCTCTTCGTCATTCACCTTTCCCTTCTGCTGATTATAGGAAGCAATCAGCGCGTCGGCTTCCTCCTTTGTGAAAGCGTCGTTGGTCGGGGCAAAGACGGTGAACACCTGACTACTGGCCAGCGACTTGTCATACCCGCAGGCCTGCACCACGCTGGCAAAGTTACTCAGATTCGCGTCTTTCTGGATAGCATCCCAAAGAGAGCCCTCCATAACGCCAGTAGAAGCACCGTTGTAATGGTCATCCCACGTATCCGTGCATGCTACCAGGGTTAGGGCGGCTACGGCCAGCCCTAACACCTTGTTATATATATTCTTGGTAATCATAATTTTCAATTTTCAATTCTCAATTCTCAAATCCTACAGATCGTCCTCCATCTCTCCGTCACCGTCTACACCGTAGACGCTCTTGGGAACCAGTTCGAGGTAGTCGAGCATAAACTCGTTGTTGTTACCCTGCTTACCGTCACTGGCCACACGGAATCGGATGTAGTGATCCTTGGTGGCATCCATATAGGTCTGACAGAGCACACGGCGGTGGGTACGGTAGTTACCCACGAAGAAGAGTTTCTCTGACGTACTGAAGTGGAACAGAGAACGCGGTGCACGGTAGGCCCCCAGGTTCTTCAGCACCTTCTGTTCAGAAGCCTTCTCCTCATCTGACGTCTTGTCGTAGTCAGCCGGTCCCTCATCCCATACGAAACGGTCGCCGAGGAATGCCTCGTCATTCAGGAACTGTGTCATGTCGAGGGGGATACCCTGCGGCACACCGTCGAAATAGACCTGGGCAACACCACGGGTCGTCAGGGCACAGAAGCCGAGACGAACCTGCCAGTCACCGCTATATGGCACAGGAGGCAGACGGAACTCGAAGTCATAGTCGCCGAAGAGGTTCCACTCATCACCCTGCCATGACCAGAAATTGATATGCGGACGGCGCAACACGACGTAGCAGTTAGAGAACGACACACCATCGAGATAGCCGAGAGGGAAGTAATAGTTTCGTCCGTTCTTCGGAGTCGACGAGTCGTCGGGCACGCCGGAGTTGTCATCTTGTGTCGGGTCACCCTCGAAGCGCAGACCGTTGGTCATCACCTCTGGGAATACACTGGAGAAGTCAAGACGGATACGCATATTCTGCACCTTGTTCTGCACCTCATCGCTGAAGGCCACAATGTCATCCACATAGAAGAAGTGACCATTCAGGGCATCGTGCGTCACATCGGCCTCAACAGTCGGGTCGATATGCTGTCCCTCTATCTGGTACTGTGAGTCATAGCGACGGTTGATATAGCGCTCACCCTTGGTAGCATTGCCCATATAGGCCGTCACCGTCGCCTTTTCTATCTTAATCATAGTATGAGGCAGCAAGGTATGGAACCACTCAATCGGGTTAATCAACGTCTCTTCGAAACCGAAGGCGCCCTGCACCACACCGATGTTCACATCCATAGGCGTCAGGTCGGATGTACCGGCCACATAGCGAGTCAGGATATGATACTGGATGAAACGCTTTAGTGGGTTCACACTGTCCGTCAGGTTCTCAAAACTGTGGCCCGGTGCACTCACGTCATTAGGATATACCTTGTCGTATATCTGGCATGCCAGGTCATAGAGCGCACGGATATCACCTTTGGCAATACCGTATTTCGACTGCAAGACCTCGTCGGGTTCCACAAACACCGTATAGCCGTATTTCTTCGTGTCAGGCACCCAAGCCACTTCCTTCCAGAAGTCGGATGTGTAATAGTACTTGGCATACGACTTGGCATCATACGTATCGTCTTCCACCTTCGCAATCTGACTGATCACGTCAGTGGCTTCCATAGCCTTATAGAAGGTTGTGAATGTCTGATTGGCTGTTTCTGCCTGATCACGGATGATGTCGGCAATATAACTGTTAGATTTCTCGATCACCATGTCGATGGGCTGCATGATACCGTTCTCCACGGAGTCGTCTTTCAGTGCATAGTAGATATGTGCCGTGCCTTCGAGGTACACCACGGCATTGTCGTCTTCATCGAAACCCTGAGAGGTTGCAAGATAACGGCCCAGCATGTTCGACGTCGCCAGGCGGTCCTGTGTCATCTCCATCGTGGTGTACATATTGTTCACCAGGTGCGTGCGGGCAATGGTATCACAGTCAGCATCGCTCAACTGTGACACGCTGGTCAGCCCACGGCCTTGCAGGTACGTGTTGACAGCATCGTTCGAAGGGACAAAGCAGGTATAGTGACCGTAGGCCGACAGGAGGTCCATCAGTCCGGCTCGGTTTACAATCTCGGTAAACTCACTGTATTCCGTCCGGTTCTTCAGGAAGTCACTGGCCATCTCACCGGTGAAGGTGTAGAAGTTGTCACTGTCGGGCTCGTCGGAACAGGCAGTAAGCGTCGGAACCATCAAGCCCAGCAGGGCCAGAAGTCCAAATATGTTATACTTTACTTTCTTCATAACTTTCTCTAATTCTTCTGATAATTACTATCCTCACCACTACTGAAGGCCGGGTTCTGGACGAGTCTCTTGTTCACCTTGATCTCGTCATTGTTGTACGGCCAGTAAATGGCATCCATCTTTGTCAGTTTGTTGGCAATCAGCGAACCGCCCGTTGTCACCTTGCGCAGAGCAGCGTTCGACAGGACTGTGGTGTTGCCGTCGCGCTGTGCGCGGCGCACCAGGTCATACCAGCGCTTGCCTTCGAACATCAGTTCGCGCTGACGCTCCTGCAGCACCAGTTCCTCCATCTGCGACTTCGTCACATAGTCAGTGGCCACAAGCGTGTCGGTCAATGTCGACTGGCAGACAGAGCGCTTGTTCACGGCATTCACCAGGTTGAAAGCCTGCGCCAGGATAGGCTCATTATGACTGATGGTGGCCGGATCACTACCTTCCTGCAGCATCTGCGTCAGGGCTTCTGCCTTCAGCAGCATGATGTCCGTCAGGCGGTAGATGACCCAGTTGGAGCCATTGTAGCCGTCGGTGTATTTCCCGCCGTATAAAGCAGTGGGCGACGTGGTGGAGGCATTGATAGTGATGCTCTGTCTCGTAAACTTGTTGACGGCCTTGTTGAAAGCGTCGACGTTCTCATAGAGTCGGGCGTCCATCTTCTTGTTGCGGTCGCTGAAGACATTGCGTCCGCTCGACTTGTCGATGTCATCAATCAGGAAGTCCGAGGGTGCCAGATAGCCTCTGGTGACATTCGCATTGCCATAGAGCACACCTACTGCCGTATTGGCTAACATGCTATTGCCGCGAGGATCGTCGTCAAAGATAAGTTGGAAGATGATCTCCTGGCTGGCACGCTCGTTCTCCGAGTTGACATCTGAGCCGAACAGCGTCTCATAGGCATTTCCGTAGTAATTGCTCATCAGCATATCGCTAATCAGGGGGAAGCCGTTGAAACGGGCCTCGTTGGTAGACTGGCTGCTGCCCCAGTTGCCGCCGCCGGCGCGCAGCGACTGCTTCTCTTCGGCGATTTGCTTCTTGGAGGCAATGACCAGGTCGGCATAGTCGATACACTTCTGATAGTCTTTCTTCCAGAGGTACATCTCGCAGAGCATCGCATTGATGGCATCCTGCGTGATACGGCCCGTCTGATAGAGCGGTGTCGTCGTAGGATAGCGGCGCACGGCCTGACTCTTCACGCTCTCCAGACTTGTAATCAGCGAGTCGAGCACCGCATCAAACGGTGTGGCGGGCAACTCCATCTCCTGGTCATCGTCCGTATATGCCA
>OCVV011295946.1_pt1 | contig 30214 bp, 23 predicted proteins | sample 1539721 | NCBI WGS metagenome assembly OCVV01 (sample SAMN02144230, study PRJEB22623) | gut metagenome | biome: sheep rumen | host: Ovis aries | place: New Zealand | reverse complement strand
TCGACGTAGACACCCATCTGGGCATACGAAAGCGGAATGCTGACAGGCTCGTCAGAACGCCCCTCAGAACTGTCGTCCTGAACTCCTTGCGCTCGGCGCGAAGCGACGCTTTCGTAGCGAAGCGGAGAAAGAACTCCCTGGTCTCCTTGAACTCCGTCTCCCAACACCTTCTTGAGGATTTCGTTCTCGATGCTCTGCAGCGAGCCAGTCTTCGCCAGCGACTTAGAGTCGAGGGCAACGCCGAAACGCTTGTTGACCTTAATGGCCAGCTTGATGGCAGTGATTGAGGTCAGACCGGCATAGCCCAGCGGCGTGGTGAGGCCGAAGTCGCCGTGCCCCACGATGGCTTGAATGATGTCTTTCAGCTCTTATTCCAGCATGTTCAGCGGAGCCTGTTCGCCGCCACCGGTTTGTTCCTCGACTTTCTTCTCCGGCACAGGCAGGGCGCGCTTGTCCACCTTCTGGTTCTGGTTCAACGGGATGCTCGGAATCTGCATGGTCACAGCCGGCACCATGTAGGGCGGTTTCTCCTCGAGGATGAAGTTGTTCAGCTGGCTGATGTCCACCTGCTCGTCGCTCACGATGTAGGCTGCGATGAACTTACCACCGGCAGGATCGTCGAAGGCCTGAACGGTGACATCCTTGATGCCGGGGAACTGGCGGATGATGCCTTCCACCTCTTTCAGCTCGATGCGGAAGCCACGAATCTTCACCTGCCCGTCCTTGCGGCCGACGAACTGGATGTTGCCATCGGGCAGGTAGCGCACGATGTCGCCAGTGCGGTAGGCGTGGCTATAGACAGAGCTTGCTTCTCCGTTGGCTGCAGCGTCGCAGCCTGCAGCGAATGGGTTCTCGATGAATACTTCCGCGGTCTTCTCTGGCCGATTCAGGTAGCCGCGGCCCACCTGCGGACCGCTCACCCACAACTCGCCGCAGGCTCCAACAGGCAGGCGGTGTCCTTGCTTGTCGACAATGTAGAGGTGGACATTGTCGAGCGGCTTGCCTATGGGTATGTCGCGCAGATGCTCATTCACCCAGAAGGTTGTGGTGAAAATAGTGCATTCGGTAGGCCCGTAGCCGTTGTACATCTTATAGTCCGTCGGCGGATTGAGCGACGGCAGCTTCTCGCCACCCACGGCGAAGCAGCGCAGCGAGTGGTTCTCGACGTTCGTGGCAAACTGGTAGCCCACCTGCGTCGTCATGAAGGAATGGGTGATTGCGTTTGCCTCAAAGTATTCGTTCAGCGCCAGCAAGTCCAGACGGATGTCCTCGCTGATGATGTAGACAGAGGCGCCGCAGGTCAGTGCCGGGTAGAGGTCCATCATGCAGGCATCGAAGCCATAGCTGGCATAGGCTGCCACGTGGCATGTCTCGCTGAGTTCGAAGCATCGCTGATACCAATGGCAGAAGGCCACGAGGTTGCGATGCTCCAGCTGGCAGCCTTTGGGCACGCCCGTAGAGCCGCTGGTGTAGAGCAGGATGAAGAGATTCTCAGGACGGACTGCCACCTCAGGAGCTGCGGCTGCGGGCAGCTGAGGGATGTCCTTGGTGAAGAGCACGTCGCCCTGATATTTGTCGACGATGGGGCGCAGTTCCTCGTCGGCAATGAGCAAGCGGGCTGAGGCATCTTCGACCATGAAGTTCAGGCGCTCGGCAGGATAGGTGGGGTCCAGCGGCTGGTAAGCACACCCGGCCTTCAGCACACCCAGCGAAGCTATGGCCATCCACTCGCAACGCGGGATGAGAATCGACACCACGTCCTCGGCCTTCAGCCCCTTGCCGACGAGATAGGCAGCGAGTCGGTCGCTGATTTCATCGACTTCACGATAGGTATAGCGGCGGTCCTGAAAGACCACAGCCAGATTGTCGGGATGCAGCTGCGCGCTCTGGCGGAAGAGCGAAACAATGGTCTGTCCTTCGTCGTAGGGTACTGTGTTCTGATTGAAGGCGTCGAGCTGTTGCAGTTGGTTTGGCGTAGTGATGCTGATTTCGCTCAGGGGTTTCTCGAGATCGCAGAACTGGCTGATGACGGCATCAAGGCTCTCGGCAAACGTACGGATGAGTGTTTCGGAGTAGCGGTTCGCCATGTATTCCACGCACAGTTCATAGCCCTCGTCGGTCAGAAACAGCTGCAGGCCGATGGGATTGTTGGTGCCGCGATCGAAGAGGCGCTCGTAGGTGGCCTTTTCGCCGCCGATAATCACATCGCGCAGTGTGTAGCCCTGATAGGCAAACATGACCTGCGGGCGGATGCCCAGCTCGTTGATGGCGTCTCCGAGCGAGAACAGACCGTGCTCGCGCGTGCCGTCGCCCATCTCGCATCCCTGCTCCAACAGGTCGCCAACGGTAATCACGGCCTTTCCCCCAGCCTCCTGAGGTTTGCTGCTGAGGTTGTAGTAGAGGGGAACGGTAGAAACGAACATGCCGCAGGTCTTGGCGAGTTCCTTCTGGCGGCGTCCGTGCCAGATGGTCGTGAACAGCACCTGCTCATCGCTGGTGTAGCGCGACATGAGCAGTGCGAACGCCGAGCACATGTAGTTGCTCACCTTCACGCCGTGCTGCTTGCAGAAAGAGGTAACGACACCCACATCTGCCTTCATGGGAAGATAGAGGCGCGCGTAGCGAGTTTCGGTTTCCTCCAGGTCGGGCAGCAACATGGTCTCCACCTCAGTATCTAGGATGTGCTCCTCATACCAACGACGGTCAGCAGCCCAGCGGTCGCCAAGGCGGTCGGCTGCTTCCTGGCGCGCAAAGTCGATAGCCATGAGGCCCTCGTGTGTGAACTCATGCCCACCCTGATAGGCGTTCTCAATGTCGCGGAAGAGCACCGACAGCGTGGTGCCGTCGAAAATGAGGTGATGTATCTGCATGAACATATAGTTGGCATCGGGAGTCCGAATCAGGCAGAGGCGGGTGAGGAGACGACCGTCAAGATACATGGGTTTCCACAGCGTGGGCTTCACCGACTCGATGTCGTCGACCTCAAAGATGGGCACTTCAATGGGGGTGCTGGTATCAATGTATTGCACGGGCATTCCCTCGTCGTTGATCGTCACGCGACAATACATGTTGGGATGCGCCTCAAGAGCCTTCTGTATGGCTGCTTGCAGGGCGGTAAGGTTTACCTTGCGACTGAATTTGAAAAGGAAAGGCTGATCGTAGACTTTTTCGCCCGGATGCTGCATGCACTCAGCATAGATGCCCATCTGGCTTTGCGACAGCTGCACGTGTTCTGAAGAATGATTCATAGAGGCTTTCGGTTTTATTTGACTTCCGTGAAAGTCCGGTTAATGAGTTTGTATTATTTTGCTTGTAAAATTACAAAGAAAAACCAAGGATTGCCTATGAAACGGGAAACAACGTATGCCGGAAAAATCCTCCGACGACTTCGCTGCTTTCATCATCGACCGCACATTGCTCGGCGTCAACTACAAGCGGCCGGGCCTCACGGCGCGCATCACCGCCCAGCACAGCGGCACTTGGGGCAGCAACGAGACCAACAACTTCAACATCTACGAAACATGGGTGCAACTGAAGTCGAAAAACGGATTCTTTGCCAAGGTGGGACGCCAAAACCTCAGCTATGACGACCAGCGCATCTTCGGTGCTGACGACTGGGCCATGACGGCCATGTCGCACGATGCACTGAAACTTGGCTACGAGGGGCATGGGCACAAGGTGCACGTCATTGGCGCCTTCAACCAAAACGTCAAGAACATCGAGGGTGGAACCTTTTTCACAGGTGGACTGCAACCCTACAAAGCCTTGCAGACCGTCTGGTACCACTACGACTTCACGCACCTCCCCCTGAGTGCCTCACTGCTCTTTTCCAACATCGGCATGCAGGGGGATGTCGACGCAACCGCCAATGCGGACACCTGCACCTATCAGCAGCAGATCATAGGCACCTACATCACCTGCCAGCCGAAGAATCTGAAGGCCGAGGCCGCCTTCTACTTGCAGAAGGGTAAGGACCAGTACGGCCTGCCCATCTCGGCATGGATGGCCAGTGTGAAACTGGCCTACGACATCAACAGCAGGCTGAACCTCTATGGAGGCTACGACTTCATGAGCGGCGACGAAAACTACAACGTGCCGCCGAAGGGTATGATCGGAATGATGCGGCATAAAAAGGAAACCCTTCGACAAGTTCACCTTCAACGCTTCCTATCACTATCTCGCAACGGCTGTCGACATCAGAGATGCCAGCCACTCGCTGGGCCACGAGCTGGAAGTGACTGCTTCCTATCGCCTACTGAAAGAGGCTGAGCTCAGTGCCGGTTACTCTTTCATGCGAGGTACCGACACCATGAAGTTGCTGAAGCGCACCACCGACGATCGTCAACTGCAGTGGGCGTGGGTGATGTTCAACGTCTATTTAGGGAAATAAGAAAAATCCCCTCCCGGAAGTATCTGGGAGGGGATTTTTTTGTTTATCTACTTGGCTTTATCCTTGCTGCTACGCTTCGGACGATGGTAGCTGCGATAGTCGTCGAGCTCGATTTCGACGTCAGGCTCACGCAAAGCCACATCCTGGGGCAAGCGGAACTTCATGTACTTAATGGCCAGACCGCGACTGATCCACATCTGCTCGTAATAGGTCTGGATGGAGAGGATGCGGCGCGTGGCGTCATCGATGCCCTCGTCGTGGTAGAGGTCGGTGGTGGCGAGCAGCAGCGGCAACTGGTTCTCGCGCACCATGTAGTCGGTATAGGTGAAAAGGAAGTTCGAGTCGGTCTTCACGTGGACAATGCCGCCATCGATGAGGAAGCGGCGATAGCGCTCCAGGAAATAGGTGCTCGTCAGGCGTTTGCGCGGATTCTTCATCTGCGGGTCGCTGAACGTCAGCCAGATCTCGCTCACCTCGTCGGGGCCGAAGAAGCGGTCGATGATTTCGATGTTCGTGCGCAGGAAGGCCACGTTCTTCAGTCCCTCCTGCAGGGCCATCTTCGCCCCCGTCCACATGCGGGCACCTTTGATGTCGACACCGATGAAGTTCATCTCCGGAAAAAGCCGTGCCAGCTCCACCGTGTATTCGCCCTTGCCACAGCCCAGTTCCAGCACTATCGGGTTAGCGTTCTTGAAATAATCTTCATGCCAGCGGCCTGTCATCTCGAACGGACGTTCCTCGATGACACTGAACGGATATTGGAACACGTTCTCAAACGTCTCCATCTCCGCAAACTTCTGTAGTTTTCCTTTTCCCATAAAAAACGGTTATATGACAATCTGCGTCCAGCCGTGGCGGTCTTCAACGGTGCCATACTGGATGCCGCGCAGAGTGTCGTAGAGTTTCTTTGAGAGCGGACCGGGCTCTGGGCCGAAGTCGTAGCGGTGGCCGGTATCGGGATCGTCGATGTAGGAAATCGGCGAAATCACGGCAGCCGTTCCGCAGGCTCCAGCCTCCTCAAACGAGTCGAGTTCCTCAATGGGGATGGGACGGCGCTCCACCTTCATGCCCAAATCTTCGGCAATCTGCATCAGGCTCTTGTTAGTAATGCTTGGCAGGATCGACGTCGACTTCGGCGTGATGTAGGTGTTGTCCTTGATGCCGAAGAAATTGGCGGCACCACACTCGTCCATGTATTTCTTTTCCTTGGCGTCGAGATAGAACTCGCTGGCATAACCCTGACGGGCAGCCTTGCTGTGGGCATGCAGCGAGGCGGCATAGTTGCCACCCACCTTGAAGCAACCTGTGCCGAGAGGAGCCGCACGGTCGTGGTCGCGCGTGATAACGTAGGGATTGGTCTTGAAACCACCCTTGAAATAGGGACCCACGGGGGTTGCGAAAATCATGAACAGATAGTCCTTAGCAGCATGCACACCCACTTGAGCGGTGATGCCCACGAGCAGCGGACGCAGATACAGCGTGGCACCGCTCTCATACGGCGGAATGTAGTCCTGATTCAGCAGAACCACCTTCTTCACCATCTCAACAAACATATCCGTCGGCACCTCGGGCATCTCAATGCCACGCGACGTCGACTGCATGCGTGCAGCGTTCTCTTCTGGGCGGAAGAGTCGCACGTGGCCATCGGGACAACGGTAGGCCTTCAGTCCCTCAAACGACTCCTGTCCATAGTGCAGACAGGTAGCTGCCATGTGCATTTTAATGTACTCGTCGGAGCAAACTTCTATTTCGCCCCATTTACCGTCGTGGTAGTAACAGCGTACGTTGTAGTCGGTTGGCATATATCCAAACGACAAACTTGCCCAGTCAATGTTCTTCATCATATTGAAATATTTTTTTAAAAAGGTTTAGAGTCTTACACCAATTCTTTTTGCAAATGTACACATTTTTTTTGAAGTACGAAAGAAAAATGCGACTAATTTTACTTTTCTTTCATTACCTCGCGTATCTCTGCATCAACTTTGGTCAATTTGTCTTTGCAAAGACGGATGAGTTGCTGGGCTTCTTTCAGCTGCTGAGCCATCTGGTCGACGTCGAGTTCGTCGTTTTCCATCTTCTTCACAATTTCTTCGAGCCGCTCAACGGCTGCTTCATAATTCATTGTCTTCATTATTCTTATTATTTATAATTATCTTTCTCATTTCTTCTCTACCTTCGACCTGACGCTTCCTTCGGCCAGTCGGGTTTCGATGATGTCGCCCGGCTGCAGGTCGTCGGCCGAGCGTACGGCTCGACCATCCTTCAGCGTGATGCTGTAGCCGCGGCGCAGGAGCAGGTTGGGATCGAGGCTCTGCACTCGCTGGGCGAGCATATCAAGGCGATGCTGTTCGCGCTGCAACCGTCGCTGAGACAGCGTGGCAAGTTGCGTGTTAAGCGTTGAGAGTTGGGTGCTGAGCGCCGTAAGCCGATTCCCAACAAGCGAGGTTATACGCAGGTAACACTGATCGAGGCGAGCCGTCTGCTGTGTTTTCACGAGCGAGAACAACACGGGAATCTTCTCGGCGAGTCGGCCGAGTCGCAGTTGCTCCATCTGCATGCGACGGCTGACACAGGCTGCCACGCGCTGCTGGCAGTCGTCGACCACGTTGAGAACTGCAGCCAGGTGGTCGATCAGGAAAGCAGCCGCTGCCGTGGGGGTCTTCACCTGCCGGAACGACACCATGTCGAGCACGCTCTCGTCGCGGTCGTGGCCTATACCGGTGATGATGGGCAGCGGGAAGTTGGCAACATTCTCAGCCAGCGCCAGCGTGTCGAAACCGCTGAGGTCGGCCGTAGCACCGCCGCCGCGGATGATGACGACGCAGTCGAATGGAGCCGCAGATTCCCTTTCGTCACCCGAAAGAGTCTCCTCTACTGCCCCCGAGGGGGCTTCATTACCTTTCAAGGCTATTTTGTCCCCTTCGGGGGACGAAAGGGAGGCTTGGGCATTGTAGATACGATTCAGCGCCTCTATGATGCTCTGCTCCACCTGCTCGCCCTGCATCGTTGCGGTGAAAAGGGTAACTTGAAATTTCAGTCCGAATTCGTTGTCGGCCAACTGGTTACAGAAGTCGCCATAGCCGGCTGCATTGGCACTCGAAATGACGGCAATGCGTTGGCAGAACATGGGCAGGCGCAGTTCGCGTTGCAGGTCGAACACACCTTCTTCCTTCAATTGGCGCACGATTTCCTGTCGGCGCCTCGCCATGTCGCCCATGGTGTAGGTGGGGTCGATGTCGTTCACAATCCACGAAAAGCCATAGGCCTCATGGAAGTTCACGTGGACGCGCAGCAGAACCTTCAGTCCGGCATGCAGCGTCTGCCCCGTCACCCGTTCGAAACGCGGGCGCAGCTGCATCCACGTGCGTTGCCAGCACTTGGCCGATGCGCGTGCCACGGGTGTATTGCCGAAGAGATCCTTCTGCACCAGTTCCATATAGCAGTGGCCACGCACCTCGCGCACTTCTGAGAGCTCGGCCTCAACCCAGTAGTCTTGATCGAGGGTGGTTTCCAGCACGTCACGTACGAGCGAGTTCAGCTCGAAGAGGGTGAGAGAAACCCCACCCGACCTCCCCAAGGGGGAGGAGGGTCTGCCAGATTGAGAGCTATCAGTAGAGAAAATATCTTTCATCAGTAGGTTTTTTCAACTTGAAACCAGAAACCAGGAACCAGAAACTAGAACCCCTCTATGCCCCTACCCTGCTCCAGCGCCTTCCAGTAGTCTGGAATGCCGTAGCCGAAAACGTTGTCGGGGTATTCATAGCGATCGGCTGACGAGCGCACGAGGTCGATGATTTGCATGGCCGTGAGTTGCGGCAGCGACTGCCACAGGCATGCAACGGCACCGCAGGAGATTGGCGACGAGAACGACGTACCGTTAGCCGTCGTGAGCGTGCCCTTGCCGCTGACCACTGCCGAGTGGTACCCCATTGCCATGATATCAGGCTTCACGCGCCCGTCGGCCGACGGACCCACCGAAGAGAATCCCGTATTGACACATTGCTCGTTGACGGCGCCCACGGTCAGGATGTTGTCGGCATCGCCAGGCACGTTGATTTTCTTCCACGCCCCCAGTCCCTCGTTGCCGGCACTGGCCACGAGAATCATTCCCTTACCAGCCAGCAGCGATGCCGACCGCGAGCAGATGGACGTGCGCCCATCGAGTTCGCGATAGGGATGGTCGCCCAGCGAACGGTCGAAGTGGTGATAGCCCAGCGACGAATTCAACATGTCGACACCGATGGAGTCGGCATATTCGGCAGCAGCGGCCCACCAGTCCTCCTCGGCCAGACTCTCAGAGCGTCCGTCCTCGGTGCGAATGAGGATGTACTGGGCTTCAGGAGCTGTGCCCACCATCGTATCAGGACGGTTCATAGCCATCGTTGAGAGCACCTCGGTGCCATGGTCCAGTTCGCCGAAGAACTCGGGCGACGGCGGATAGACGCAGTCGCGATGGGCCACCACACGCACGTTCGACAGCAGCGGTATGCGGTCGGCATTCATGAAGCCTCCGTCGAGCACGGCTATGGTCATGCCACGACCGCGATAGCCTGCCTCGTGCAGGCGGTGCAGGTTGAGCATCGTCAGCTGGCGGCGCGAGTCTACTGGCACCTTCTCCAGATTCTGCTCCATCAGCTCTTCACGCTGCGACACCTCCACAGTGTCGGGTGCCGAAAACAGGTGGGTCACTTCGGTGACAAACGGAATGTCGCGCAGCAGACCCAGGTCGTCGGGCTGCGGCAACGCCACCACCACGGTGTTGTTCCACTTGCTCTTGCTCACAACGCGCAGCCCACGCTGACTGAGCTCGCCCAAATAGCGCTGCGACACGGGCAGGTCGGTAGAGTCGAGTTGCAGCCCCTGACGGCGGCGGCGCTCCAGCGACTTCATCGACAGGAACTCCTCGGGTCGCTCAAGCGAGAAGGGCGAACCAGCCTTGTCCTGCAGCTGGAGACGATAAAGATGACAGGGGCCGCCAGGAAACGCCTTGCGCTCGTTGGCTGCCGACACATGCGTTGCCAGCAACGACAGGGCAACGGCTGTAACGATTCTGAGTGTTAGTTTCATCTTTTCAGATTGTTTAAACAGCATACAACAAGCCGCAGCCATCGGCAGCGGCCCGTGCACGGGATTTACATTGTGGTGCAAAGGTACAATTAAGTAAGCAATATTCCAAATTTCTCAGCTACTTCTTTCAGCAAATTAACTCATTTTTCCCTGCAAATCAAGTTGTTTTACTCAACAAGTCAAGTCATTTTCCTCCCCCGACACATCGGTTTTACCAAACAGAAGCATGATGACAACCAGCCGTTTTTCGGTCTATTTTATGGTAAAATAAAGAAAAAGCACGGAAAATATTTTGATATTCGCGCGGTTTGCCGTATCTTTGCAATTACAAAATACATTCGAATGGACAACAAGAAAGCAACTTTGGCCCTCGGTACCGAGCCCGTGGGCAAATTGCTCGTGCAATATGCTACGCCCGCCATTGTGGCAATGGTGGCCTCGTCGCTGTACAACATCATCGACCGCGCCATCATCGGACAGGTGGTGGGTGCCGATGCCATTGCTGGCCTCGGCATCACGTTCCCGTTCATGAACCTCAGCGGCGCGTTCGGCGCTGCCGTGGGTGTGGGAGCCTCGACGTGCATCTCGGTGAAGCTCGGGCAGAAAGACTACAAGACGGCTGAGCACCTGCTGGGCAACACGGTGACGCTGAACCTCATCGTGGGCTTGGCCTTCATGACGGTGTGCCTGCTGTTTCTCGATCCCATCCTGCGTTTCTTTGGTGCCAGCGACGTGACGCTGCCCTACGCCCGCTCGTTCATGCAGGTCATTCTGTTGGGCAACATGATCACCCACATGTATTTCGGAATGAACGCCGTGCTGCGTGCCGCGGGCAAACCGCGCCATGCCATGTGGGCCGTGCTCTTCACGGTAGGCATGAACATCTTGCTGGCCGTGACGTTCGTGTGGTGGTTCCGATGGGGCATACGCGGTGCTGCCCTGGCCACGGTCATCTCGCAGTCGATGGCTCTGTGCTGGCAGATGTGGCTGTTCAGCGACCAGTCGCAGTTGCTCCATCTGCGCCGAGGCATCTATAGGCTGAAGAGCTCGCTGGTGAAGAACATCATCTCCATCGGCATCTCGCCCTTCCTGATGAACCTGTGCTCGTGCCTCATCGTGATTTTCATGAACAACCAGTTCGTGCGCTATGGCGGCGACATGGCGGTGGCAGCCTACTCCATCGCCAACAGCATCGGCATGGTGTTCTTCATGTTCGTCATCGGCATCAACCAGGGCATGCAGCCCATTGCCGGCTACAACTACGGCGCCGAGAAGTTCGACCGTCTGATGCGGGTGCTCACGCTGGCCATCATCGCCGCCACGGTGATTCTGCTCATCGGGTGGGCGCTGGCCATGTTCTTCCCCTACTACATGGCGCGCATCTTCACCGACGACGCCGACCTCATTGCGAAGTCCATCACGGGCATCAGGCTGAACATGCTGGTGTTCCCCATCATCGGTTTCCAGGCCGTAACGACGAATTTCTTCCAGTGCATTGGGCGGGTGAAGATCAGCATTTTCCTCTCGCTGTCGCGCCAGTTGCTGTTCCTGCTGCCGTTCATCTGGGTGCTGCCCCAGTTCTGGGGCCTCAACGGCGTGTGGTATGCACTGCCTGCCAGCGACACGACGGCAGCCGTGGTGACCGCCGCCATCATGTTCTATTTCATGCCAAAACTAAAACGTCAACATCATGGAGAATAACAATCATCCACTGCTCATCTGCGTGGGCCGGCAGATTGGCTCAGGCGGACGCGTCATCGCCCAACGGCTGGCCAAGGAGTTCGGCTGCCAGTTCTACGACAGCGAACTGCTGAACCTGGCTGCGAAGGAAAGTGGTTTCTCTGAGAAGTTTTTCAAGCAGAACGACGAGCACAAGGGTTTCTTCCGCACGTTGCTCCAGAACCACGGGCGTAGTTTCTCGATGGGCAGTTTCTATCAGAGCGAGTTCTCAGAAGAGAGTCTGTTCAAGTTCCAGTGCGATGCCATCGCCAAGGCTGCCGCCGAAGGGCCGTGCGTGTTTGTGGGCCGTTGTGCTGACTACGTGCTGCGCGACGAGCCCGGCATGGTGAGCATCTTCGTGACGGCCGACGACGACGACCGCATCCATCGGGCTATGGAGCGCCACCAGTGCGACTACGACACCGCCCGCCACAAGATAGAGAGCGGTGAGAGTCAGCGCGCCACCTATTATAATTATTACACCGGCAAGCGATGGGGCCACTCGGCCTGTTACGACCTCTGTGTGAACACATCGCGCCTGGGCATCGAGGCCACCGCCCAGTTCATCGCTGAGTTCATCCGGCATATCAAGAACATATAGTTCGACTAGTTCATCTAGCTAAAAAAAGGAAAAAACTGTGAAACGAATCGGCATTCTCAGCGATACCCACGCCTATTGGGACGAGAAGTACCTCTACTACTTCGAGCCCTGCGACGAGATATGGCACGCCGGCGACATCGGGTCGACGGAAGTGGCCGACCGGCTGGCAGCCTTCCGACCTCTCAGAGCCGTCTGCGGCAACTGCGACGGCGGCGACCTACGGCGCATGTTCCCCGAGCGGCTGCGCTGGAAGTGCGAGGACGTCGACGTGCTGATGACCCACATCGGCGGCTACCCCGGCAACTACGACCCGCGCATTCGTTCCACAATCTTTGCCTCACCGCCACAGTTGTTCATCGCCGGCCACTCTCACATACTGAAAGTGAAGTACGACCGCACGCTGAACCTGCTCCACATCAACCCCGGCGCTGCCGGCATGCAGGGGTGGCACAAGGACCGCACGCTGATAAGATTGACCATCGAAGGCAATAAAATGACCGATTGCGAAGTTATTACATTAGGAGCCCACCCAAGCCCTCCCAAAGGGAGGGATGTTTAGATAGTCATACTAATGGTATGACAAATTGATGGGGTAAGAGAGTAAAAGGGTAAGAGTTAGATGATAAACAGATAGATAACAGATAAATAGATAAATTAATAAACAAACAATAAAAAAACAACAATATGAATAACATCAACGGCAAAGCTAATCAACATCCCTCCCTTCGGGAGGGCTTGGGTGGGCCTCGCACCATCGTCATTACTGGTGGCGCAGGCTTCATTGGAAGCCACGTGGTGCGCCTGTTCGTGAACAAATATCCCGAGTACCACATCATCAACCTCGACAAGCTCACCTATGCCGGCAACCTTGCCAACCTGAAGGACGTGGAGCAGAAGCCGAACTATGAGTTCGTGCGCATGGACATCTGCGACTTCGAGGCGTTCTACCAGCTGATGCAGGAGAAGAAGGTGGACGGAATCATCCACCTGGCCGCCGAGAGCCATGTCGACCGGAGCATCAAGGATCCGTTCACGTTTGCCAAGACTAATGTGATGGGAACACTCTCGCTCCTGCAGGCTGCAAAGCTCTATTGGGAGTCACTGCCGGAGAAGTATGAGGGCAAGCGCTTCTACCACATCTCGACTGACGAGGTGTACGGAGCACTGGAGATGACGCACCCCGACGGCATCAAGCCTCCGTTCTCGACGACAGCCTCGAGCACTGAGCACCATCTGGCCTACGGCGAGGAGTTCTTCGTGGAGACGACGAAATACAATCCTCACTCGCCCTACTCTGCCGCAAAGGCTGCCAGCGACCATTTCGTGCGCGCCTATCACGACACCTACGGCATGCCCGTGGTCGTGACCAACTGCTCGAACAACTACGGACCTTTCCAATTCCCCGAGAAGCTGATCCCGCTGTTCATCAACAATATTCGCCATCGTAAGCCGCTGCCCGTCTACGGCAAGGGCGAGAACGTGCGCGACTGGCTCTACGTTGAAGACCACGCACGTGCCATCGACCTGATTTTCCATGAGGGCAAAACAGCTGAGACCTACAACATCGGCGGCTTCAACGAGTGGAAGAACATCGACATCATCAAAGTGCTGATTCGTACCGTCGACCGCCTGCTGGGTCGCGAGGAAGGCGAGGACATGGGCCTCATCACCTTCGTCACCGACCGCGCCGGCCACGACATGCGCTACGCCATTGACTCGTCGAAGCTGCAGAAAGAATTGGGCTGGGAGCCTTCGTTGCAGTTCGAAGAGGGCATCGAAAAGACAGTCCGCTGGTATCTCGACCATCAGGACTGGCTCGACAATGTCACCTCCGGCGACTATCAGAAGTACTACGAACAGATGTACCAGAACAGATAGCCCACCCAAGCCCTCCCAAAGGGAGGGATGTTTGAAATGAATATGACTGGTGAGGACTCTGCAAGAAATAGATGGCAGACGGCTGACAAGCAGGCGTATACTGCAGTCGAGAAAAATGCCGTCAAGAACCGTCGGCCCATGACTCCGGCTGAAATGCGCTTGTGGCAAGAGCTAAGAGGAAACAAACTGGGCATCCACTTTCGGCGGCAACACGTCATCGGCATCTACATTGCCGATTTCGTCTCGCTCAAAAATCACCTCGTGATAGAAATCGACGGTGAGTATCATCTATATCCTGAACAAGCAGAATCGGACAGGATCCGTACCGCATACCTGGAACAACAAGGATTCCGCGTCATCAGGTTCTCGAACAACCAAGTACTAACAGACTTAGAAAAAGTAATGTCAAAAATAATAAAAACACTTATATGAATAATGTAACTAAACATCCCTCCCTTGGGGAGGGCTTGGGTGGGCCTAAGATTTTGCTGTTAGGCTCAGGCGAACTGGGCAAGGAGTTTGTCATTGCTGCCAAGCGTAAGGGAATCTACGTAGTGGCATGTGACCGTTATGCAGGTGCGCCCGCCATGCAGGTAGCCGACGAGTACGAAGTGTTCTCAATGCTCGACGGCGATGCCTTGGAGGCTGTTGTCAGGAAGCATCAGCCTGACATCATTGTGCCGGAAATTGAGGCCATTCGCACCGAGCGCCTGTTCCAGTTTGAAGAGGAAGGCATCCAGGTGGTTCCGTCGGCACGTGCCGTGAACTACACGATGAACCGTCGTGCCATCCGCGACCTGGCAGCCCGCGAACTGGGCTTGCGCACAGCGAAATATTTCTATGCCAAGACGTTCGAGGAGTTTAAGAAGGCTGCCGATGAGATTGGCTTCCCCTGTGTAGTGAAACCCTTGATGTCGTCAAGCGGTCATGGTCAGAGCTACGTGCATAACGACGACGAACTGGCCGAGGCTTTCCGCGAGGCTATGGAGGGTAGCCGTGGCGACGTGAAGGAAGTCATCATCGAGGAGTTCATCGACTTCGAATCGGAATTCACGCTGCTCACCGTTACGCAGAAGAACGCCCCCACCCTGTTCTGTCCGCCTATTGGCCACGTGCAGAAAGGTGGCGACTACCGCGAGTCGTGGCAACCCTATCAGATCAGCGACGAAGCCTTGAAGCAGGCCCAACACATGGCCGACGAGGTGACGCGCGCGCTGACGGGCTATGGCATCTGGGGCGTAGAGTTCTTCCTGACCCGTCAGGGCGAGGTCATCTTCTCCGAACTCTCGCCGCGTCCGCACGACACGGGCATGGTCACCCTGGGCCACACTACCAACCTCTCGGAATTTGAACTCCACCTGCGTGCCGTGCTCGGACTGCCCATTGCCAGCATCAAACTGGAGCATGCCGGCGCCAGCGCTGTGGTGCTCTCACCGGTAGAGAGCCACGAGCCGCTAAAGTACAACCTCATGGATGCCCTGCGCGAGGAGAACACCCGCGTGCGTATCTTCGGCAAGCCCGAGGCTCACGTAGGTCGCCGCATGGGCGTTGTGCTCTGCTACGACGAACTCGGCACCGACGTCAACACCATTCGCGACAAGGCAAAGCGTCTTGCCGCCACCGTCCTTGGCACTGACCCATACATGAAGAAATGATTGGAAAGATTATAGAACTCCCGAAGATTACCGACCCGCGCGGCAATCTCACCGTGGCCGAGCAGCTGAAGGACGTGCCCTTCGACATCAAGCGCGCCTACTGGGTCTACGACGTGCCGGGCGGCGAGAGTCGTGGCGGCCATGCCCACAAACGGCTGCGCCAGCTGGTCGTGGCGCTGAGCGGCTCCTTCCACGTCACCCTCGACAACGGACGTGAGCGCGAAACCATCCTGCTCAACCACCCGTGGCAGGGACTCATTATCGAAACAGGCACATGGCGCACACTCGACGACTTCTCATCGGGTGCCGTCTGCCTGGTACTCGCCTCCGAACCCTACGAGGAAGACGACTACATCTACGACTACGATGAGTTCCTGAGCTACATCAACTCTCAACTCTAAACTCTCAACTGACTCTAAACTCTCCGCTCGACCCGTAGGGGCGCTTTCGTAGCGAAGCGGAGAAAGAACTCTAAACTCTCAACTAAAAAAATGGACATCAGACGATACACCCCCGAGAAGGCCGACGAATGGAACCGGTTCGTGGCTCAGTCGAAGAACGGCACGTTCCTCTTCGACCGGCGCTACATGGACTACCACGCCGACCGCTTCCAGGACCATTCGCTGATGTTCTATCGAAAAGGCCGTCTCTGCGCCCTGCTTTCTGCCAACGTGCATGACGCAACGCTCTACTCCCATCAGGGCCTGACCTACGGTGGACTGATCACCGACGAGAAGGCGACAACAACCATAGTCATGGAAGCGTTTGAGGCCCTTAACCAGCAACTGCATGAGGAAGGAATCCTCCATGTCGTGTACAAGCCTACACCTTGGATTTACCACCGAATGCCAGCCGAGGAAGACCTCTATGCCATCTTTGCTGTCTGTCATGCCACCCTGATTGCCCGTGATGTGTCGTCGGCGATTCTCCGCACCCCACGGCTGCCATTCACTGAGTCGCGCCGTTCCGGAATGCGAAAGGCAGTCAATGCCGGCATCAGCATCACCGAATGCAACTGTGCTGCCGAGCACCCCGACCTGAAGACCTTCTGGCATCTTCTTAACGACAATCTCTGGCGAAGCCACAGCGTCCACCCCGTACACTCGTATGAGGAACTGCAATTGCTGGCCAGCCGCTTCCCTGACAATATACGTCTTTTTACAGCGAAGCAACAAGACGTCGTGCTTGGAGGGACACTTGTCTACGAGACCAGTCAAGTTATTCATACTCAATACATTTCTGCATCTGAGGAAGGCAAACGTCTGGGTGTTCTCGACCTGCTGTTCGATTTCCTTATCCACACAAAATACGCCGATGTCCAATGCTTTGATTTCGGAAAATCGACCTCTACCAGCGACTGCACGCTCAATTCTAAGCTCATCTTCCAGAAAGAAGGCTTTGGCGGGCGCGCCGTCTGCTACGACACCTACGAGTGGTTCACATGAGACTGACGTTCAAGAATCAATCTATAGCGATAAAAAAACAACCAACGATAATGAAAACAACGAACAAAGACAAAAAGAAGATGCCCCAGCAGACATCTTCGAAGAAGAAAGACACGCGTAAGCAGAAACCACGGCAGCCACTCCTGCTGACGACGAAGTCGCTGCGCTGGCTCTGGCTGTTGCCTGTCGTGGCACTCGTGGCCGTAGCCGTGGCACTACTCACCTTCGAGAGCGACTTTCTCTTCCGCGTGCAGGAGTTCAACCTGTTCCTCTACACACCCCTGTTCTTCAAGCAGCAGATGGTGGTCTCGGGAGGACTGCTCACCTACGTGGGTACCTACTTCACCCAGTTCTTCTATCACCAGTGGATGGGTGTTGCCCTGCTCTGCCTATGGTGGCTGTTGCTCATGTGGGTGCTGAAGCGAACGTTCAACATCCCAGCGAAATGGGCACTCGCCGTGCTCATCCCCATCGCGCTGCTACTCATCACCGACGTCGACCTGGGCTATTGGCTTTACTACCTGAAGCTGCGCGGCCACTTCTTCGTTGCCACTATCGGCACCACCGCAGCCGTCTCGTTGGCATGGGCCTACAGGTCGTTGCCGAAGCGTTTTTTCCTGCGCACCATTTTCATCGTGTTCGCTGTGGCCGCAGGCTATCCCTTCCTGGGTTTCTATGCCTTGCTGGCAGCACTGCTCATGGCTGTGCTTGCCTGGCGACTCGACGACTACAGGCCACTCCGTAGCGGCATCGACACCCTTACTGCCCTGATGGCCATCGGACTCGTTCCTTATATATACTATCAGGCTCTCTATTACCAAACCAATCTTGCCAACATTTACTATACGGCCCTGCCCATGTACCGCATCGACCAGGACTACATGGAGTACTATATCCCGTTCTACCTGCTCGTGGCCGTACTTGTCGTGATGGCAGCTCTCTACCGTCGCCAACGTCAGTCCGACGTCAAGCGCCCCCTGCTTTGGGGCATGGCCCAGCTGGTCTTGGCCGCCATCCTCATAGGAAGCGTCTATCATTTCTGGTATAAGGACGAGAATTTCCACACCGAGCTGAGCATGTATCGCGATTCCGACAACCACCAGTGGGAGAACATTCTCACCACCTATCGCAACCACGACAGCAACCCGAGTCGCTTGATGTGGATGATGAAGAACCTGGCTCTATCACGACTGGGTCGACAGGCCGACGAGATGTACCACTACCGCAATGGCGATGCCCCCCTGAACACACCCTTCACGGCACGCATGGCGCAGTGCGGCGGCAAGCAGCTCTACTACAACTACGGCTTGCTGAACTACTGTTATCGCTGGTGCCTGGAGGACGGCGTGGAGTACGGTTGGCGCATCGACTACTATAAGTTCATGCTGAAGTGCTCACTGATGAACGGCGAGTACGTCGTTGCCCAGAAATACATTGACATTCTCTCGCAGACCAAGTACTATCGCGACTGGGCAAAGAAGTACGAGGCTTACATCAAGAACCCTGCACTTATCAAGAAGGACAAGGAGTTCTCAACCATCATGCACCTCATGCCGCCCATCAACGAGCTGACCAGCGACCAGGCCTTGGTTGAGATATTCCTCATCAACCACTTCTCTACCCACGACAGCGACGACCCTGCCTTCGAGGAGCAGGCCATGATTTTCGCCCTGCAGACCAAGGACATCCAGACCTTCTGGAGCCGCTTCTTCCGTTATGCCCCACTGATGAAGGACAAGCACATGCCCGTCCACATCCAGGAGGCAGCCTATCTCTACGGCCATCTTGAAAACAAGATAGACATCAGCCACATGCCTTTCGACAAGGAGGTGGTCGATTCTTACAACGACTTCATGGCTGCGGCCCAGCAATACCGCAACATGACCGAGGAGGAGATGAAGCCGCTCATGTACAACCGTTTCGGCGGAACGTTCTACTACGAGTATTTCTTCACCCGCGACCAGAAGAGCTACTAGACAAAGTGACAAAGTAACACAATGACTACAATGAGAAAATATCTTTATGGCACACTGCTCATCCTGCTCACCGCCTGCCAGCAGGTGAAGGTGCCCGAATCGTTCAAGCAGAGCAATCAGTTGCCTGCCATCTATCCCGAATACACCGAGGTGACAGTGCCCATCAACATTGCACCGCTCTCGTTCGAACTGCAGCAGCCCACCACGGCCACGCAGATGGTGGCCCGCTACTCCTTCGGCAGCGACGAAATCGTTTGCGGAGGCGACGACCTGAAGGCTTGCCCCGATGTCGACGCGTGGCACCAGCTCGCCCGGAAGGCCAGCGGAAAAGCCATCAGCGTGGAGGTCTATTCCCAACAGCAGGACGGCCAGTGGACGCGCTTCAAGCCGTTCAACATCTACGTCTCGCCCGACTCTATAGACCCCTACATCAGCTACCGACTCATATCGCCCTCCTACGTCACCTACGAAGAGCTGACCATCAATCAGCGCAACATCGAGAACTACGACGAGAGCGTCATCTACGACAACATGCTCTGCGGCGACGAGGTCAACGGACAATGCATCAACTGCCACAACTACCAGCAGCAGAATCCCGGCCGCTTCCAGTTCCACGCCCGCCAGAAGCACGGCGGAACGTTCATTGCCTACGACGGCGAGGTGAAGAAGGTCAACATGAAGAACGACTCCATCCTCTCTGCCGGCGTCTATCCATCGTGGCACCCTTGGCTGAAGCTCATCGCCTACTCCACCAACAAGACCATGCAGAGCTTCCACACGCGCGACATCAACAAGATTGAAGTGCTCGACTCCGAAAGCGACCTCATTGTTTACGACGTCGACCGCGACGAAGTGACGAACATCGAGAACGACCCGCACGAGTTTGAAGTGTTCCCCTTCTGGTCGCCCGACGGACGCTGGCTCTACTATTGCAGTGCCCACTTCGTCTATTCGGCCGACACCGTGAACACGGCGGAGACCATCGGACGCGGCATGGAAATCAAGTACAGCATCTACCGCAAGGCCTTCAATCCCGACACCCGCGAGTTCGGCCCGCGCCAGATGGTACTCGATGCTGCAGGCGTCAGCAAGAGTGCCACGCTGCCACGCATCTCGCCCGACGGCCGATGGCTCATGGTGGCCCTCGGCAACTGGGGATGCTTCCACATCTGGCACCGCGACGCCGACCTCTGGATGCTCGACCTGCAAGCCTTCGACCAACTCGTGGGCGTCAGCAAGGACAACACGACGCAGACGCTCAGCCCCACCTTCGACCAGTTGCAGCAGACTGCCATCCTGCGCCCCCTCAGCGAAATCAACTCCGACAACGTTGAGAGCTATCACTCCTGGTCGCACAGCGGACGCTGGGTCATCTTCTCCAGCCGACGCACCGACGGTGTCTACACGCGTCCGTTCATTGCCCACTTCGACAGCAACGGCCGTGGCACAAAGCCCTTCGAACTGCCTTGTGCCGACCCCGACTATCACCGCCAGTTCATGAAGAGCTACAACATTCCTGAATTCATGCTCGGCCCCGTCACCACCACGCCGCAGCAGATTGCCGACGTGCTGAAGAATGACGACATTCCGCCCGTGAAATACGTGCAGAAACTGAGCAAGTAGCATTCTTATTTCGCTTTCCACTAAGCAGATAGTTGGCACAAGTTCACCCCACCGTGGGCTTGTGCCAATTTATGTTTTCGCAAAAAAACATCCATTACCGTGCAAGGTTTCCGCACAATCTGAGTTATATAGATAGAAAACAACATTCCGCAAATATGAAAAAGAGTCCCATCACACTGGCCTTCAGCCTCGTCGCCTCCTTTCTTGCCAGCCTGCTGCTCGCAGGTTGCACCATCGGCGACGACGCTATTAGTGACGATCCGATAAATGGCCCCTCCGACTATTATCCCGTCAAACAAGCCACGGGCGTGTTCGAGGCGCAATGGCTGGTCGACCGAACCGCCATCGGCACGACCACCCTCACCTCCCTCGCCGACAGTTCCCTTCTCATCCAGAGTCTGCCTGCCGAGTGGCTGGCCAATCAGCTTCTGACCGAGCAGGCCCATTCGGCCATCAGCAACTCGTCGGCCCCCACCCTACTCAACTACACCCCCGTCGGCTACAGTTTTCAGAATTCCTATTTCTCAGCAGCCAACACGCAGCAGGCCCAGACCGACTACGTCAATGGAACCGTGGTCGTGAAGCCTTTCGGAGAGATGTTCACACTTTATTTTGAATTCTCCACCATCGAGTCTTTCCGCCCCACCCAGGAGCAACTCGATGCCAGCAGCGACAGCATTTTCGCCTATAACGAGTACTACCTCAACTATCTCCACCTGAACCAGCAGCAGTCGGTGGGCATGTTCAGCCAGGCCGACGATGCTTGGACGCTGAAGTTCCAGGTCGACAGCCTCACCACCATTCACTGCCGCGATATGGTGAAGTGGTATAGCCTCGACGACCGAGGCCATGCAAGCCGCACCACCGTCGTCTGCGACACCATTGGCCAACGGTTTGCCTCGCCGCTCAGCCTCAGCCTCATCACCACGCGGCGACAGAAATAATCACGAATCCCCAAAAACTCTCAGACACACGACGAGGAAAAGACATTGGAAACCGAACTAACACTGCTGCAAGCCGTGAAAGAAGGCGACCGACAGGCCATGAGACGCCTGTACGAACGCTACGTGGGATATGCCATGGGCACAAGCCTCAGGTATATCCCTTCACGCGACGACGCACAGGATGTCGTGCAGGATGCCTTCGTCAGAGTCTTCACCTCCATCGCCTCTTTCACCTATCGTGGCGAAGGATCGCTCAGGAGTTGGATCATCAGCATCGTGGTACACCGCGCACTCGACGTGCTGCGCGACCGCGGCCGACTGCTCATCGTGGGCGACGAGCAACTGGCTGCCGAACTGCCCGAAGCCGACCCGCCCGTGGAACAACTGCCGCCACAGCGGCTCACCCAACTCATCGCACAACTGCCCGACGGCTATCGCACCGTGCTCAACCTCCACGTCTTCGAGGGACTCAGCCACAAGGACATAGCCCGACACCTCGGCATCAAACCCGATACCTCGGCGTCGCAGTATCTGCGCGCCAAGCGAATGCTCGCCCGACTCATCAGGGAAGAATTGAATATTGAGAACCGAAACTTTGAACGCAAATGAACAACGACTGGACAGACAAACTGCGCGAACGACTGGCCGACCATCAAGAGCCCGCCAGCGACGACCTCTGGGCCTCCATTGAAGCCCAACTGGACGCTCAGCCTTCCGCACCGGTGGCTGAGCAGCCCCAGCCCGACGCGCCACTCGCGCCGGCGACACGCAGCATACGCCTGCGCCGATGGAGCATTGCCGCTGCCATCGCCCTCCTGCTTGCCACAGGTGGCGCTCTCCTCATGCCCAGTAGCGACGAAACGCCTGTAGTGGCTCAAAGGTCAACGCCTGCGGAGACTCAAAGGTCAACGCCTGCGGAGGTTCAAAGTGAAACGCCTGCGACGATTCAGAGTACTACGTCTTCAACACTTCTAAGTGCAAAGGCTGCGACGGTTCAAAGTACTACGTCTGCGGAAGAGCAAAGCGCTACGCCTGCGGAAGGTCAAAGCGCAACGCCTGCGGAGGAGCAAAGTGCAGCGCCTGCGGAGGTTCAAGGTACTACGCCTGCAGAGGTTCAAAAGTCTACACCCGGCAACTTGGTTGCCATGAACCGCGACGAAATCGACTTGAATCGTGACGAGGTCGCATTGAACCGCAACAAAGTTGCCATGACCCGCGACGAAGTCGCCCTTGCCCTTTATGCCTCCAACGGCCTCGGCAACCAGCAGGCGCAGAACCCAGTGCTCATGAGCGACTATCTGGCCAACTCCTTCAACGCGCTCAACGAATACGCCCATTCCACGCGCCGCGGTGTGCCTCAGGCCATCATGCTTGCCAACTACAGCGAGCAAGCCAACCATAAGATGCCATTCTCGGTGGGTCTCACCATATCGAAGCGCATCGGCGACCGCTGGGCAGTGCAGAGCGGCATCCTCTACACCCGCGCCGAGTCCGAATTCATCAACCGAATGAACAAGGCCGTCGTCACCACCCAGCAGCGGCTCCACTACCTCGGCATTCCGCTCCAGCTGCGCTACGACTTCTGGCGTCTGAGCCGTTTCACCACCTATGCCGCCGCCGGCGCACAGGCCGACTACAACATCAGTGCCGAGCGCCGCACCGAGGGTGTCGACGTCCAGATGCACCGCGACCGCCTGCAGTGGTCGTTCTCGGCAGCCCTCGGCGTGCAATACAATCCTGTGCCCGCCGTCGGAGTATTCGGTGAAGCCGCCCTGCGCTACTATCCCGACAACGGCAGCAGTGTCCAGAACTACTTCAAGGACAAGCCCTTAGGCCCCTCCCTGCAAGCCGGACTGCGCTTCAACATCAGCCATTAGTACATTCCCAACGATTTACCAGCGCCAGGTACACGGTTTACCACGGCCTAGTACACGGTGTACCACACGCTGGTACATGGCCTGGAACGGCCTTTTACCGTGAGCAGAAGCTTTCAACACACGTTCTGTAGCACGCTGATGTAAAAACAAAGAAAGCGGAACTGCCGCAAAGGAAAAGAGAGAAAAAAGTTGCTTCTTGTCAGTTTTTTGTTGTACCTTTGCAGCATGATTGTTTGCATAGCAGAGAAACCAAGTGTCGGTCGCGACATTGCCCGCATCATAGGGGCAACCCGCGACTGCAAGAACTATATGGAGGGCAACGGCTATCAGGTGACGTGGACGTTCGGTCACCTGTGCACGTTGAAGGAACCCCACGACTACACCGACCAGTGGAAACGTTGGTCGCTGGGCGCGTTGCCGATGTTGCCGCCGCGATTCGGCATCAAGCTCATTGACGACAGCGGCATCAAGCAGCAGTTTGCCGTCATAGAGCGACTGATGCAGGCCGCCGACGGCATCGTGAACTGCGGCGATGCCGGGCAGGAAGGAGAACTCATTCAGCGCTGGGTGATGCAGAAGGCAGGCGCCCGGTGCCCAGTCAAGCGGCTGTGGATATCGTCGATGACCGACGAGGCCATCCGCGAGGGCTTTGCCAAGCTGAAGGACCAGTCGGAATATCAGTCGCTCTACCTGGCCGGACTCTCGCGCGCCATCGGCGATTGGCTGCTGGGCATGAACGCCACGCGTCTCTACACGCTGAAGTACGGGCAGAACCGCCAGGTGCTGTCGATAGGTCGCGTGCAGACGCCTACGCTGGCCCTCATCGTGAACCGCCAGAAGGAGATTGACAACTTCAAGCCCGAGCCCTACTGGGTGCTGGCCACCATCTATCGCGACACGACATTCACTGCCACGAAGGGGCGCTTCAACTCGAAGGAAGAGGGCGAGCAGGCGTTCCAACTGATTGAGGGGCACCCGTTTACGGTGACAAGCGTCGAGAAGAAGAAGGGCACAGAGGCTCCGCCGCAACTCTACGACCTGACGTCGCTGCAGGTGGACTGCAACAAGAAGTTCGGCTTCTCGGCCGAACTGACGCTCAACCTCATACAAAGTCTCTACGAAAAGAAAATCACCACCTATCCGCGTGTGGATACCCGCTACCTGTCGGACGACATCTACGCGAAGTGCCCGCAGACGATGAACGGACTGTTCCAGACGCGCTTCGCCGGCCAGTCGCCTTACGCCGAGCTGGTGCGCCCGCTGGGCGGCAAGCCACTCAAGAAGTCGAAGAAGGTGTTCGACTCGACGAAGGTGACCGACCACCATGCCATCATCCCCACGGGGGTGGTGCCGCAGGGCCTGAGCGACATGGAGCAGAAGGTGTTCAATCTGGTGGCCCTGCGCTTCATCGCCGTGTTCTATCCCGACTGCAAGTTCTCGACGACGACAGTGCTGGGAATTGTTCAGGGAGTTCAAGGAGTTCAGGGAGTTCAAGGAGAGCTGGAGGGGGCTGCTGAGTCTGCGGAAAAGGAGAAGGGCATTGAGTTCAAAGCCAGCGGCAAAGAGATTCTGGAGGCCGGATGGCGCGTAGTGTATAAGAGGACCACCACCAACGCTGCGGAAGGAGGAGAGGGGCAGCCTGACGAAGAGAACACCTCGTCTAACGGCTCAGAAGGAGGCGAAGGTCAGACTGAAGAGAAGACGCTGCCCACCTTCGTCGAGGGAGAGAGCGGTCCTCACAAGCCCACGCTCACGGAGAAATGGACCACACCGCCACCCTACTACACGGAGGCCACGCTGCTGCGCGCCATGGAGACGGCAGGCAAGTTTGTCGACGACGAGGAACTGCGCGCCGCGCTGAAAGAAAACGGCATCGGACGCCCCTCGAGTCGGGCCGGCATTATTGAAACACTTTTCAAGCGCCACTACATACGCCGTGAGCGCAAGCGCCTGGTGGCCACGCCGACAGGTATCGAACTCATCGACCTCATCAAGGAAGAACTGCTGAAGAGCTGCGAGTTGACGGGCATCTGGGAGAAGAAACTGCGCGACATTGAGCACAAGAAATATGATGCCGGACAGTTCATCGAGGAGCTGAAGCAGCAAATCACGCAGATTGTGAACGACGTGCTGCGCGACAACGAGCCCAGACGGATTACGCTGGAGCCTGCCGACAAGAGCCTCACCCCCAGCCCCTCCCCGGTAGGGAGCGGAGAAGGGGCAGCCCCGGCTACTAAGAAGAAAAGGAAAGCAAGTACGAAAAAAGCCTCTGGTGGCACGAAGGTGCTGAAGAAAGAAAACGCTGTGCCGACGGTGGGCGACAAGTGTCCGCTGTGTGGCCGTGGCACGGTAATACAGGGACGCACGGCCTACGGCTGTTCGCGCTGGAACGACCCGCAGGACCCCTGCTCGTGGCGCCTACCGATTGTACAGCCCCCATCGCAGCAGTAAGGGGGAGTCAGAGTCCCTACCCAAGCAAAAAGAGAAACCCCAATGAAGCCCCTGATAGTTGTATCAGCATCGATGGCAGTAGCAACAGCATCTGCCGGCAACCGTCCGAACATCGTTCTCTTTATGGTGGACGACATGGGATGGCAAGACACGTCGGTGCCCTTCTGGACGGAGCGCACACCGCTGAACGACACCTACGAGACACCCAACATGGAGCGGCTGGCCAGCGAGGGAATGCTGTTCACGCAAGCCTACGCCGCGCCCATCAGTTCGCCCAGCCGCTGTTCGCTCATGACGGGAGCCAACGCGGCTCGCCACCGCGTGACCAACTGGACGTTGCGCCGCAACGAATCGACTGACATGGAAGACGATCTGGTGGCAACACCCGATTGGAACGTGAATGGGATTGTTCAAGGAGTTCAGGGAGTTAAAGGAGTTCCAGGAGTTCAGGGAGATAAAGGATGGGTGGAACGTGCTTTTGTCTGCCGGTCGTTCGTTGACCTGCTGCACGAGAGCGGCTACCACACCATTCACGTGGGCAAGGCCCATTGGGGCGCACTGGGCACCCCGGGCGAGCGGCCCGAGCACTTCGGTTTCGACGTGAACATTGCCGGCCATGCCGCTGGCGGACTAGCTACCTACCTGAGCGAGCAAAACTACGGTCACGACAGTTTGGGGCATGCCACTTCGCTCATGGCAACGCCCGACCTCGAGCACTATTGGGGCACGGGCACCTTCCTGACCGACGCACTCACGCAAGAGGCCCTTCGCGCGCTCGACAAATGGAAGGAGGCACGGCTTCTGGACAAGCCTTTCTACCTCTACATGTCGCACTACGCCGTCCACATACCCATTGACCGCGACATGCGCTTCTATCAGAAGTACATCGACAAAGGACTCTCGCCAAAGGAGGCCGCCTACGCCTCGCTCGTAGAAGGCATGGACCAGAGTCTGGGCGCACTGCTCGACTGGCTCGACCGCAACGGAGAGGCCGACAACACGGTGGTGATCTTCATGAGCGACAACGGCGGCTATGCCACAGGCAGCTACTACCGTGACGAACCGCTCTACACCCAGAACGCACCGCTGCGCTCGGGCAAGGGCTCGCTGCTCGAAGGCGGCATACGCGAACCGATGATCGTGCGCTGGCCGGGACACGTGCGCCGTAGTTCGCGCTGCGACAAATATCTGATGATAGAAGACTTCTTCCCTACCCTGCTCGAGATGGGCGGTGTGAGCCACTACAGCGTGCCACAAACCATCGACGGCCGCAGCTTCATGCCCTTGCTCAATGAGAGTGGCGATCCGTCGGCCGACCGATCGCTCATCTGGAACTATCCGAATGTGTGGGGCAACGAGGGGCCGGGCATCAGCCTGAATTGTGCCGTGCGTCACGGTCCGTGGAAACTGATCTATAACTACAAAACCCGCGAAAAGGAACTCTACAACATCGAAACCGACATCAGCGAACAAGACAACCTTGCACCAAGGTGGCCCAAATTGGTACGGAAACTTTCGCGTGAGCTGGGACGACAGCTGCGCAAGATGAAAGCCCAACGCCCCACGGTGAAGAGCACCGGCAAGCCCTGTCCGTGGCCCGATGAGGTTAAATAGGCCTATGCTTGCAATAAAATCGCGTTTCCTACGTTATTATAACAAGATGAAGAGAATACCGACGATATTTCTGCATATTGTCGCTGTAGTCGTTATGGCTATGGCGACTTCAGGCTGTGGTGCCGACAAGCACCTGAAAAAGGCTGAGAAATACCTGGCGCTGGGCGAATACTACGACGCTGCCATGGAATTTAAGAAAGCCTACCAAGGTACGCCGACGAAGGAACGCGAGAAGCGCGGACAGCGGGCGCTGAAGATGGCTCGCTGCTATGCGAAGATCAACCAGACGCAGTCGGCGCTGGGAGGCTATCGCAATGCAATTCGCTATAAGCAGGCCGAACTGGGCGACCAACTGGCCTATGGCCGCCTGCTGCTGAAGAACGGCGAATACAAGGGCGCCACAAAGGTGCTGCAGGAGGTGAAAGACTCGCTCATGGCAATAGGCGAATGGTACAGGGCGGAGCCTACCCCCAACCCCTCCACGAAGGGAAAGGAGGCCAATAAAAAACTGACCGACCCTGCCCTGCTGACGCAGAACGCACTGACCTCGGCTGAACAGGCTCCCCAGTGGAAAGAACTGGGATCGCGCTACACCGTGAAGCGCATGGAGATATTCAACTCGCGACGCGCCGACTATTCGCCCATGCTCTTCGGCGACGACTTCGACAAGCTGTATTTCACGTCGACACGCAACGATGCCAACGGCGACGAACTCAGCGGCATCACCGGCACGAAGGCAGGCGACATCTTCTTCTCAGAGAAAGACGACAAGGGAAAATGGAGCCGGCCGGAGGTGGTGCAAGGCGGACTGAACACCGAATACGACGAGGGCGCCTGTTCGTTCTCGCCCGACGGCCGCGAAATGTATCTGACCGTATGCCAGACCGACCCCAGCTATCCGCGCTATGCACAGATCATGAAGTCGAGCCGTTCGGACGCCTCATGGGGCAAGGCCTCGGAATTGAAGATTTCGAACGACACGCTGTCGGGCTATGCCCACCCCGCCATCTCGCCCGACGGTCAGTGGCTCTACTTCTGCTCCGACATGCCGGGCGGCAAGGGCGGCCTCGACATCTGGCGCATCAGGCTGACGACCGGCGGACTGGGCGGCATCGAAAACCTTGGCAACCCCATCAACACGCCAGGCGACGAGATGTTTCCCGCCTTCCGACCGAACGGCGACTTCTACTTCTCGAGCAACGGCCATCCTGGCATGGGCGGCCTCGACATCTTCATCGCCACCATCGACCCCAAGACGCGCCAATACGTGCTGGAACACCCTGGCTATCCGCTCAACTCGCAGGGTGACGACTTCGGAATGACCTTCGAAGGGCCCTACAACCGAGGCTACTTCTGTTCGAACCGTGGCGACGGACGCGGATGGGACCACATATACAGCTTCGAGAATCCCGAAATCGTGCAGGCCGTCAAAGGCTGGGTGTACGAAATGGACGGCTATGAGCTGACGGCAGCCGAAGTGCGCATCGTGGGCGACGACGGCACCAACGAACGGCTGAGCGTGCGCAGCGACGGCTCGTTCACCTACGTGGTGACACCCGGAGTGAGCTACGTGATGCTGGCCACCTGCAAGGGCTTCCTGAACCACAAGGAGGAACTGCGTGTAGAGCAGGCTGAAGAGTCGGAAGAATACGTGCTGCAGTTCCCACTGGCATCGATTTCGGCGCCGGTGCTCATCGACAACATCTTCTACGACTTCGACAAGGCAACACTACGCCCCGAATCGACGAAGGCACTCGACGAACTCGTGACACTGCTCAATGAAAACCCGAACGTCACTATCGAACTGTCGGCCCACTGCGACTACAAGGGACCGGCCGCCTACAACAAACGCCTCTCGCAGCGGCGTGCCGAGAGCGTAGTGAACTACCTCATTGAACATGGCATAGCAGCCGACCGACTGACGCCTGTCGGCTACGGAAAAGAGAAACCGAAGAAAGTAAACAAGAAAGTGGTGGCCAAGCACAAGTTCTTGAAGGAGGGCGACGTGCTCTCCGAAGAGTTCATCCAAAAACTGGGAGAGAAAGAACAAGAGGAATGCAACCAGCTGAACCGCCGTACGGAATTCATCGTGCTTCGCACCACTTACGGCATGTTCGACGAGAACGGCCAGCTGAAGGAGATGCCGAAGCCAAAGAAGAAAGAAGAGCCGCTCGACGACGATGAGGAATTCTTTTATAGTGAATAATAAGTATTAAGGCTTACAATCATTTTATGTGTCATATCGTTGCTCCATCGGGCATAGAGGACCATATCAGGCGTACGCCCCGTCACATCATCATAGAAGGCGATGATGTCGTCAAAGTCCTGTTGTACTGCTCGTACTAATCTCATGATTCCAATGTTTCGACCCCGCAAAATTAAACATAGTTGCCCATTCCGCCAAACCTTTGGGATTGATTTCCTGTTTCATCACTCAATCACAAAACTACGGGGATAGAAGTCGCTGTAGAAACGGCCGTCGGTGGCAGTGAACTTTAAGACACAGTAGTTGGGATCGGTCACACCGCCAGAGTAGTACTGCTCGTCGCCATCGCGCCAGATCATTTCTTTCGAGGCGGCATCCGTCAGTACCTCCATCGTGCCGCGAAGCATCATTCCCTTGAAGCCTTTGGCATCGCAAAAATAGATGCTGGCCTTGGGATTAGCCTTGTATTGTGCCACACGTATTGAGAACGTGTTGGTTGTAAAGTAGAAGGTTCTGATACCCTCACGCTTGCGGGGCTTCAGCATAGCCTTGGTCCAGGGGAAGCCGTCCTGATCTACGGATGAGATGTAGGCGACGGACTGTTTGTCGGCCATCTGGGCAATGATTTCTTTGATGCCAGCCAAAGCGGGGTTGACATTCATGACTTCATCGTTACTGACATCCAACGTTTGGCGCCAACGCTTCAACTGGGGAAAGTACGATTTCATCATGCCAATATATTCCTCTTTGGTGATGGGTTTCTCCAAC
>OCVV011335467.1_pt1 | contig 30227 bp, 12 predicted proteins | sample 1539721 | NCBI WGS metagenome assembly OCVV01 (sample SAMN02144230, study PRJEB22623) | gut metagenome | biome: sheep rumen | host: Ovis aries | place: New Zealand | reverse complement strand
CGGTGCATGGGGTAGTACTTCCTTCTTTACCGAGTGTGGCACCTTTGCTACTCCGTTTACTGAGGATTGGGAGAGTTGGGCAACAGGTGCTAATACGTTGTCCGCTTGCTTCACGCAGACTGCTGGTATGCAGGTAGCCGGTTCCAGTTCACCGAACGCAACGGTCAAGACCGGTAACTGTATAAAATTCAATGCTACCACTACCAACAAAGAACCGATGCTTGTTCTTCCTGAGTTTGACAAGCCGATTAAGACGCTGCAACTCACGATGAACGCCAGCCCTTATACCGCTTCGTATGTAGGCGATGCTTCCTATACCGAGATTGGTGTATTGGAAGCCGATGACAACTTTGTGAAGATAGCGGAGTATCGCTTCAACTTGAGTGATGCAAAAGCATGGGATGAAGTGTTCGTTAACTTCGGTTCCTATACAGGTGATGGAGGTCGTATCGCTATCCGTTCGCCGTATGCGACGGTTAATAAACAAACTCATATCTGCTTCGATAACTTGGTAGTTGAAGAGATTCCTCTCTGCGGTAAGATTACCACGATTGAGGTTGAGAATATTGACTCTGTCAGCGCAAAAGTCTCTTGGGCGAAGGGTAAGACCGAGAATGCTTGGAACCTCAAAGTTAGCTCGACAGAATTGGAAGACCCGGCTACTGCAACTGCTGATGTCTTTGATGCAAAAGTAACCGAGCAAACCAAGACGCTGACTAATTTAGAAGGTAATACTACCTATTACGTATATGTACAATCGGTAGATGAAGTACTCGAGTGCGAAGGCCAGTGGAGCAACGCGAAATCGTTCAAGACCACTTGTAAGAAAGCCACTTTCCCGTATGAAGAGGACTTCGAGAGTTATGAGACCAACGCCGGTAAGGATCTTGGATGTAATACGCTCTGTGGACCGGATGACAACCACTCGTATATATACTCTAAGAATAACTCTAAGATGCTCTATCTGCGTCAGGCTACGAAGGGAAATCACAACTACTTCGTATTCCCGGCTCTGGCTATTGATAGCGTTAAACGTCTGCAACTGAGCATGCAGGTTTACTCTGGAGGTACAACGGCTACAACCAAGTACGCATTCGAGGTAGGTATTATGACCGATCCGAACGACCCAGGTACGTTCGTAGCAACTCATAAGGATACTGTGATGGGCTCTGCTACTGCTTATGACCGAGTATATATTTTCGACAAATATGCCGGTGACGAGACGGGTGAGAAATTCGGAACCTTTATCGCATTGAAAGCAACAGAATATACGACCTCTACTGGTTCTACCGGTGCTGGATATGTCTATATTGATAATGTCTATATTGACTTTATCGAAACTTGCTTTGCTCCTACCGACTTGAAGACCGATTCTGTTGGTACTTATGCCGCTAAGTTGATCTGGAATTCCGACAACAAGACTGTAGATCATCGTATTCGCATCTATGACAACGCAAATGTGAAACCGAGCAGTGAGGAATTCGTTAAGGAAATGGTAGTTAAAGATACAGTAGCTCTAATAGAAGGTCTTAATGCCCTGACGAATTACTATGCGTTTGTGCGTAAAGAGTGCTCTGCTAACGATAAGAGCAAATGGAGCAGTGTTTGTCAATTCAGAACCGAATGTCCGGAAGCTGTTACGTTGCCGTATGCAGAAGATTTTGAGGCTTTTGCTACAAGTACAGCACCGGATTGCTGGACTGCAATTCAGGGACCGAAAGTATCAGGAGCAGGAGGTTCTACTACTCAGGCAAACGCTACGGTTGTAACAACAGCAGCAAGCGGCTCAAGAGGATTGCAGATTAGTTCATCGGGAGTACCAACCTCTACAGGAGCTAACCCGTCTTATGTCTATTCAACTGCATCAATTGTAACTCCGAAACTGGATGTGAACTCTTTGAAAGACATAACGATGTACTTTGATGTAAAGGGTGCTTCGGCCGGTGCAACACTGAAGATTGAAGCCGTGGCTGATAAAGAAAAAGATGCAGATGCCATCTACATCACCACGCTGTCGAATATCTCGGCTACATGGATGAAAGCTTACCTCAAACTGGAAGAGTTATATACCTCTGTTCAGCCGTACAAATATCTGCGCTTCACGCCAACTACCAACGGTAATAGTATTTATATTGACAATATAGTATTTACTACAGAATCAAATGTGGTATTGCCGGTTGAGGCTCTGAAAGCGCAAATGCTCTCTGAGAGCACGATTAAGTTCTCCTTCGCAGAGTACACTCCGACTATCAATCAGTGGCAAGTAGCTTATGTGGTTGCAGGTGGTGATATAGCCGATGCGAAGATCCAAACTATCGATGCTACGGAATATACCATTACTGGCTTGGCTCCTAATACCACCTATGACATTTACGTACGTGGTAATGTAGAAGGTGATCCGTGGGTAGGTCCATTAACTGCAACGACCATCCAGACGCCGGCTCCGCTGCCGCTCATCACAGGATTTGAGGATGCAGAGGATAACGCAAAATGGAACCTTTATAATGTGCAGACTGTACAAGGTAATTTCTATCCTAACTTCTGGATTGTAGGTGGAGCTGATAAGTGCGCAGGCACAGGAAACAATGCATTATTCATCACCAATGATAGTGCATCGTATCAAGCGTATGGTAATGCTTCTAAGATGAATCCGACGGACTATCCATGGATGTCAAGCGTGACGTCATCTTCGTCTGTGTGGGCAACACGTAATATCAAAATTGAGGATGTTGGTACATATAAATTCGGATTTAAGATTAAAGTACCTTCAACATATGGAACTTACTATAGCGCATATGCCCAACTAATTCCTGCAGGAGCAACTTTTAAAGCGGGTTCTGCTACCCTGATTTCTGGAACTACACGTTCAGGATCGGCAACTAAGAATGAGAATGGTTGCTATGTGGTAATGAATTCAGTAAATAATACTCCGGAGTGGAAATGGGTTAACACTTCTATAGATATTGAAACCCCAGGTATTTATACATTAGCTATCTATTGGACAAACTCGTCTGCCGTAGCAGCTAATCCGTATGAAACAGGTGCTGCTATCGATAGCGTCATTGTGGAGGAATACCTCTGTACCACACCGAAAGATATTAAGTTTGCTAACCGCACGGCTACGGAAGTTAGCATCCAGTGGTTCGGCGGCAAGTGCAAGAACTTTGAGTATGTAGTATCGCAGTATGCTAACCTCGGCATGCCTAACCTCATTGACGAGGAAGATAAAGTGGCATATGGCACCCTCAATGATGGACCGCAAGTGACAATCAAAGATTTGATCCCGAACTCTGCATACAGTTTCTATGTTCGTACGATCTGTCCGGACGGTGAGACCGATTGGGTAGAGTATGATTTCGAGACGCCTTGTGCGCTGGAAACCCTGCCTTACACCGAATCCTTCTCAGAGACTCCGGAGTGCTGGATTCTCAAGTCTGCTTCTGCAACGACTGCGAACTACAAGACACCTGAGATGGAAACAGCAGAGAAATGGACTTGCCTGCAACTCAATAATGGAGGTTTGGCTATTCTGCCGGAATTGGCTGTAGATCTGAAGAACGTCGAAGTAGAATTAGCTCTGTTTAACTCAACTTCTTTAGGCGCAGTACAACTTGGTGTAATGGATAATACCTGGGATGCTTCTACTTTCAAAGAGATAGCCTTCTTCCAAACAGTGAACAAATTAACTAGTACAACCTCTGGTAATCCATATATATTGGAGACCTTCTCTAAGATGATGAATCTCTATCAAGGTACCGGCAAGGTATTGGCTATCAAGAATGCAACTTCTAACACTGTTTATGTGAAGTACGTTAAACTGACCGAACTGCCCGATTGCGTCAAACCGCAACAGCTTGAGTTGACAGATCTCACTGATAAAGCAGTTACGTTGAACTGGCTTGCAGGTCTCGAAGAGGCGTGGGAAATCAAGATCAATGATTCGATTATTGAGAATGTAACCATCAATCCGTATCGTATTACGGGTCTGGAGCAAGGTACGACTTATACTATCTCTGTTCGTGCGCTCTGCGATGAGAACACCAAGAGCGAGTGGTCAGTGCCTGTTACCTTCCAAACTATATGCGGCGTGAACCCGCTGCCGTTGTTCGAGGACTTCAGTTCGTTCCCCAATTGCAATAATAATACTGCGAGACCGATATCATTGCCGTGTTGGGAGAATAAAGTGGCATCCACGAATATAGAATCTATATGGGGTGGTTACGGAAACCTTAATAAACCGGCTGCCAACATGGCTTGGTCCAAACAGTGGGCTGCAAATCCATATTCTTGGGGTGGCAATTCGCAGCAGTTATTCTTCTTCGGTAGCGTTTCTGCCGGAGAATTGAATAGCAGATACCGCTGGTTCATATCACCGCAATATGCTATCGAGGGCAATGCGACTTTGAGTTTTGACCTGCGTTCAATCGACAACAATGGAACTGCAGCGCATCCGAATGGACGCTTCTTCGTGGCTATCTCTACCGATGATGGAGAGACATGGAAGAAAGCGGACGCTACACAATTCATCCCGGACTCTGTTTATACCACTAAGACCGTTTCGTTAGATAAGTACAACGGAAAGAATATCCGTGTGGCTTTCTATATGGAGGATCTTGGCGGTACGACAACGGTTGGTAAAGGAAGCGGTCTGTTCACATTTGTCGACAACGTACGTATGAACTGCTCGGAGAAAGTGGTATTAAGCGACAACGCTTGCCAAGGATATGACTATGAGAACTATGGCTTCTCGATCAAGCAGGAGGATCTGCCTCTCGCCGGAGAAGACAGTACTTATACACGTCTGGCAGTAAGCCAAAGCGCCGGTTGCGACACCGTTTATGAACTCACGCTCACCACGCGGCCGAAACCGCAATCGCAGACTATTTATGCTACGATCTGTCAGGGTGAAGGCTATCCGTTTGGCGATTGGTACTTGACCGAGCCGAACCCGGAGAACCAACCGTATTACATCACCGCGCAAAATGAGTATGGTTGCGATGTCTATACCTATCTCTATCTGACGGTTAATCCGTCCGATACGACCCTCATCGATCCGATCGCTATTACCAACGACATGCTCCCCTATAAGGTAGATGCGTCCTATACCCTTCCGGCTAATCAGCCTGTCGGCAAGGACACGGTAATCGTGAAACAAGGCGAGTCCTGCTCGTTCAATAAGTACTTCATCACCATTGATCGTTGCCAGAAATCGACTCTCTTGTCCGATACCATCTGTGAGGATGTCAAAGCGTATAGCAAATATAACTTTGTTATCGAGCAAGACTCATTGCCGGCAGTGAACGAACAAAAACGTTATGAGGACACCATCCGTACCAAGCAAGGTTGCGACAGCGTTGTTTCGCTCATCCTGTTCGTCTTCCCGAACGACACGATAACAATCGACACCGCTGTTTATAATAGCGAACTGCTGCTTGCTGATGTCAAAGTAGATGACTACTTCTCTATCGAGAAAGGTACAGAGGTGGGCAAATACAACACGCTCCTCTCTGTAGGTAACTGTGAGTACCGTTATTATCGCTATGAGGTGAACCAGTGTACCACGGCGGAAACATACGTAGACACCATCTGCGCCAACGATATGTCCTATGTCGGCTATGGCTTCAACCTCACCGCTGACCAACTGCCGGCTCCGGGTACGTCTAAAAACTACTCGCACGTGGATCGTACGGCTAACGAATGTGACAGCACTACGAATCTCAAACTGACGGTCGTTCCGGCAGTAACCAACATCATTCCTGTTACGGTACTCAACAGCGAACTGCCGTTCAAGGTCGATTCGTTCTACACGATTCCTGCAGGTATTCCGGTTGGTTCGTACGACACTGTTGTTTCGATCGGCTTCTGCTCGTACAACAAGTACCAGGTTACTATTCAGCAATGCGAGATCCCGGTTAAGTACTCCGCTCAGATCTGCGAGAACGCCGAGAGCTACAGCGGTTACGGCTTCGTGATACCGTCCAACGAATATCCCGAGCTACCGGCTCCGTTGGCATCGAAGGTTTATACGCGTCACGCAATGGACATCTTGGGCTGTGACTCCATCATCAGCCTCACGTTGACCTCGAAAAACGATACCACCGACATCCACGTCGCGCAAATCGTTTCCGCTCTGCCGTACGTAGTTGACGAGTTCTACACCGTACCGGATGACGCTACTATCGGTACCGAGTTCGAAGTGATCAAACCGAACGGACTCACCTCCTGCTCGTACAACCGCTATATCGTCATGATCAGCGATTGCGGTGGTCAGGTCAACAATGCCGATACCGTTTGTGCGGACCAGACATCCTACCAAGGCTACGGCTTCGTGATCACCACTGCCGACATGCCGGAGGCTGGTAAGACCAAATCTTACCACCGCATTGAGCCGGACGGTGACAACTGCAAGAACGTAACGCTCACGCTGTCCGTTCTCAAGAACGACACCTCCGACAAAGCCGTTACGATCTACAACACTGACCTGCCGTACGTGGTTGATGAGTTCTACACCGTGCCGGAATCCATGAAAGTCGGATCGTACACTCAGATTGTCAAACTCGGTGACGCAGGATGCTCGTACATCCGTTATAACGTAACGATCAACCAAAAGACCGCTGCCTACAGCTTCGCGGATGCTATTTGTGAGGATGCAACGAGTTATGAGGGTTACGGCTTCGTGATCCCGTCGGACAACTACCCGGCTCTGCCGGCTCCGGGCTCGAACCTCAACTACGTTCGTCACGCTATGGACAACGCCGGTGTGGATAGTGTCATCACCTTCACCCTCACCACCCTCAAAGCAGACACCGTTCTCGTTCCCGTTCAGATAGAGAACACCCAACTGCCGTACATCGTGGATGAGTTCTACACCGTGCCGGCTGATGCACTGATCGACATGGCTTTCAACTATGTAGTGAAAACAGGTGACTGCGAATTCAATAACTACGCCGTCTATGTAACCCGCTGCGTGGAAGAGTACTCCTACACCGACAGCATCTGCGAGTCGGCTACGGCTTACGATCTCAACGGCTTTGCTATCGCGGCGGATGAACTGCCGGCGGCCGGTCAAAGCAAGATCTACACCCGCAAAGGCACGCACATCACCTCCGTTTGTGACAGTCTCGTCTCCCTCACGCTCTACGTGATGAAGAACGACACCACGACCTACGAAGATGCAATCTGCGAGACCCAGACCGCTTACCAAGGTTACGGCTTCATGCTGAGTGCAGATGAACTGCCGGCTATAGGAGCGAGCGCTACGTACTACCGTACCGAGCAGGGAGCAGAGGGCTGCGACAGCATCATTGCTCTTGCACTTGCGGTGATCCCGAATGATACCACCGTCAAGACCGTCAGCATCGACAACACCCGTCTGCCGTACGAAGTGGATCCGTACTACACCGTTCCGGCTGATGCCGTTATCGGTGAGACCTACGAGCAAGTGGTTCGTCTGAACGATGACGAATGCGCATACCGCAAGTATGTTGTTACGGTTACCCAGTGCAGTCGCACCTTCAGCTATGCGGAGACGCTCTGCGAGGGTCAAACATCCTACGAGGGCTACGGCTTCAACATTACGGAAGCAGACATGCCGGCTATCGGTGGCAGCAAGGACTACAACCGCTCCAACATGAGCGAGCAAGGCTGTGATTCGTTGATCACCCTCACGCTCATCATCAAGGCGGCTGATACCACCCACATCGCTGTCAACATCGACAACATCCAGTTGCCGTACTATGTTGATCCGTACTACACCGTGCCCGTAGGCGCTATCCTTGGCGAACCGTTTGACACCATCGTTAAATGGAGCGATATGGGTTGTGCATACAACCGCTACACGGTGAACATCAACAAAGTGGAATGCGCTACGGAATACAGCTTCGCGGATTCGATCTGCGCACTGGCTGAATCGTACGAGGGCTACGGCTTCATCATCGGAGCGGACAAACTGCCTGCTGCGGGTACGAAAGCCGAGTACACACGTATCGCTACGGACGCTATCGGTTGTGATTCGGTCATCACGCTGACGCTGATGTCGAACCAACCCGACACGCTGTACATCATGGATACGATCCTTGTGAATGCCCTGCCGTATGTGGCAGACGGTCAGACTATTGTTCCGGCAGGTGCGCCTGCGGGTGATCAACCGGCTGTTACATTCAGCAACGGCGAATGTGCTTACATCACCTATCTGATCCACGTACTCGCTTGCGAGATTCCGGTTGATCTGAGTGACGATGTATGTGCCGGCTCGGATTACAAGGAGTACGGCTTTGATATCAAGGCTTCCGAAATGCCGGTAGCCGGACAAAGCAAAGAGTACACACGTACCTCCAAGAATGCCGCCGGTTGCGATTCGATCATCACGCTGACGCTCACCGTCAAAGGTGACACCACCTATCTTGACCCGATCGAGATCAACGAGGACCAACTGCCGTATCAGGTGAACGAGTTCATCACTATTCCTGCGGGCACACCGGTAGGAGTATATGAGGAAGTGATCCAAATTCCGGGCGATTGTCAGTTCATCGCGTACACGGTAACGATCCACGAACAAGGCTTCGGTATCATCCACATCACCGATGCCGTAGAGTCCATCGAGGTATATGATCTCCTTGGCCACAAGATCACGACCATACGTAGTGACAAAGAGGCTAAATCGCTCCCGACCGGAGTATATATGCTTCGCTCCATTATGAAGAGCGGCCAAATTGTGAATAGCAAAGCGGCGCTGAAGTAATGTCTTAATTCGGATAGCCCGATTGGTTTCGGGCTATCTGCCAAATAAAGTCGAAAGTGGATAGTTTGGAGTTGAGAGTTTAAAGTTTATAGAGATATGAAACGTGAAATCGGAATCATCGGATTATTAGGTATAGCGCTGGCGCTGTCAGCGGGCGTCCGTACGCCGCAGGAGGCATTGACGATAGCCTCGCAGTTTACAACCCCTCAAGGCGCATCCCGGATGCGTGCGAGAGCAAGCGAAGCCTCGTCGGTTATCGCCGATTCGGCTTCGGTGTACTATGCCGTTAATACGCGCGGAGGATTCGTGCTTGTAGGGGCGGATGACCGCTTGCCCGAAGTACTCGGATATAGCGATCAAGCCTCTTTTGACCCGGATAACCTCTCCCCGGAGTTCCGATTCTGGATGCAATGCTATGAGGAAGAATTATCTCAAATCTCAAATCTCAAATCTCAAATCTCCCCCTCTGAGAGGGGGCTGGGGGGTGTCTCCCCCCTCCTCTCCTCTACGTGGAATCAGTCCTCGCCCTATAACGACCTCGCGCCGCTCTATAACGAGACGGGAGGACGATGTGTCACCGGCTGTGTAGCTACCGCCATGGCGCAGGTGATGTATTATCACAAGCACCCCGAGATAGGAACCGGTTCGCACTCATACCTCTGGGTATGCACGAACCCTGTCGGCAAATCCGCCACCCTCTCCGCGAACTTCGGACAGACCGTCTATAACTGGTCCTCGATGCTCGATACCTATAAGTCCTATACCCCTCAGCAGGGAGCAGCAGTCGCTACCCTCATGTATCACTGCGGTGTCTCGATAGAAATGGGTTACGGAAAGTCCTCCGGCGCCTATACAGAGAAAGTGCCCGCAGCGCTCAATACCTATTTCGGCTATGACCCTAACTACCAGCGTATCCGCAAGGATATGTACCCTGCCGACAGCCTGAACCGGATCATTGCGGCGGAACTCCAAGCGAATAGACCGGTTCTTGTCAGCGGTTCGAATGACGAGGGTGGACATGCCTTTGTGTGTGACGGATGTGATAACAAGGGCTATTTCCATATCAACTGGGGGTGGGGTGGTTCCAACGACGGATATTACCTCCTCACGGCGCTCAACCCCGGCAAATCGCAGGGTATCGGCGGTACGACCAAAGGTTACAACAAAGGTACTTCTTTCTTCATCGGCCTCCAGCCGGCGAAGTCCGGTACGCCTAAAGCGATTCCGCAAATGGCTACCACTTCTTTCTCCGTTTCCTCGGAGACATTCACGCGCTCTACCGCCTTCTCCGCCTCTATCGCGAAGCTCCAGAACTACGGTCTGAACAATTTCTCCGGCTCGTACGGCGTGGCACTCTATGACGAGGACGAGACACAACTCATCGCGGTGCTCAAACAGGTGGATAACTATTCCCTCAACGCCGGCTATTATCGCACTTCCGAGGCAACGCTCTCGAACATCAAAATCCCCAACACCGTTCCGGCGGGTACCTATCATCTGTGTTGCGTCTATAAGAATGCCGACTATGACTGGATGCGTTTGATGTGTACGGACGATGACTATTACCGCACGCTTACTTTGACCTCCACGCAGGTCACTTTCTACCCCAACGACGCCGCGCCGGAACTGACGCTTGTCCAAGCGCTCGCTTTCCCCGAAGGCACGAACCCCGATTCGATTCCTATGACGGGTATTCCCGTCTCCTTCGAGGTGAAGAACATCGGCGGTACTTTCCGCGGGGACATATCCGCGCGTATATATAAAGGTGCATTCGCAAAAGGCCAGTACGAAATCATGGACTCCGTGGTGGTTCGCAGAAACCAAAATCTCAACTCGGCGCTCCAGCAGACTTTTGATCCCACCTTGCTTCTTGATACGCAATACAAGATGCGGCTATGCTGGCGGGCGGACAAGAATGACTCGTGGCATAATTTCGAGGGAGCAGAGGATTTGCTCTTCAAACTGTATGACCCGGACTATCATCTCGCTCTGACGGATACGATCCGTTTTGACAGAAACGACTCCGTGCCACGCGACAACGCGAGTCTCTATTATTCGATCAAGAACACCGGCGCGCCCTTTGAGGGCGAGATCCAGCTGTCGTTCTACCAAGGCGCTTTCTCGCGCGGAAAGAGCGAGATACGGGAGGTCCTCATTCGTACCAACGAGACCCTGGAGGATGCCTTCACCGGCTCTTTGGAGCAAGAACCCGGAGACTATACCGTTATTTTCCGTTACCGCGAGAAGAACGGAGACTGGAAAGAGTTTTTGGATAAAAACAATTACAACCTCGGTTCCGTACAGATAACCGTGGTGGAAGATACTCCGCCGGTTCCGCCTCTGCCCACCGCGCTGGACGAGACAAAATCCTCCGAAAACCGGCGCCAAAAACGCATAGAGAACGGCGTGCTGTACATCCTTCATAACGGTAAGAAATACAACATCCTTGGTCAAACAAGTAAATGAATAAATGGGAAAATTAAAAATGACCGGTAAACAATTCAAACTCATCCTCCTCGCCTTCCTGGTAGGAAGCGCTTTATCCGCTCGCGCAGACATCAAGCGTGAGAGTCGCCATTTTATCACCACCGAAGCCGGCATCGGCTATTCCGCGCTGCTCAATAACTCCGATATAGGGCGCTCCGCGGGACTCGCCGGAGGCAAACTGCAAGTCGGATACGAGTGGAATTACCGCAAACTCATCGTCCATACGGGCTTGGAGTTCGCGATGCTTTCCAATACGTCGGTGGCTAATCCTTTCGTGTTGGAGACCCCTTACACGCAAGGCCTGCCTTCCGGACTCAGCATGACCCAGCATTTCGATTTTCAGTCCTACAAAGCGACTCAGCTCATGGGACAGGTGAATATTCCGATTCAGGCGGGTATGGTCTTCTCCGACCGCTATTATTTCCTCGCCGGCGCGCGGATCGGCTTGCCGGTGATGCACTCCGCTTCCACTACGGCGCAGGTCAATACGTACCTCACCGACCCCTATCTCATCGGTAATATCCATACCGTGCCGGTACATGATGCCTATACATCCACCGAGAAGGCATCCTTCCCTTGGGCGTCGAATATCGTCAATGCGCAAGTGTCCGCCGAGTTCGGCGTGGTTCTCAATTCGTTCTTCGACAAGTCCTCCCAAAAGACCGGCAAAGGAAAGGGAAAAGGCAAAGGCCGTAACTCCAACGCGAAGCGTTCAACCACTTCAAACAAAGGCAAACAAGCTCAAACCACTCCCCAAATCCTTTACCGTGTGGGTGTTTTTGCAGACTATGGGGTCACTTCGTGCTTCAAGCAGTCAGCCACGCCGGGCGCACTCGTCTCTGTAGCCGAACCCCGTCAGATGACTTTCAATGACTATTTCGCCGTAGCGAACAAGCCGGTTAACTCGCTCCTCGTCGGAGTCAAGTTTGCCGTGCTCTTCCAACTCAACCAACCCAAACCCGAGAAACCGCTGCCTTCGTATTTCGATATCTATATCGCCGATGCTTCCACCGGCAACCCTGTTCCGGCTTCACTCGCTATCTACGAGCATGCCAAGAACAAGACAACTACCAAGTCCGTTCGTAATGGCCATCTGAAGTATCGCGCGAAGGACGGCGACTATACCTTCACCGCCACCAACGAGCAATACCTGCCCGCTTCGCAGGACGCTTCTATCGCCGGAGAGGATGTAACCGAGACTATCCGGCTCGCTCTTACACCCAAACCGCAACCTGTGGTCATAGATACACCGGTAGTCGATATTCCTATCGTGGTGGGCACCAAAGTGGTACTCCATAACCTCTTCTTTGCTACCAACAAGACGACGATCCTGCCGGAGTCGAAAGAGGCGTTGGATGATCTCTCCGCTTTCATGGCATCTCACCCGCAAGTGGAGATCCGTATCACGGGTCATACCGACAATGTGGGTTCCGACCAGGCGAACCAGATCCTCTCGGAAGGACGTGCAAACGCTGTGCGTGACGAACTCATCCGGCGTGGTGTAGCCCCCGACCGTATCGAAGCCGATGGCAAGGGCGAATCCGAGCCTATCGCCGACAACGCTACCGAAGAAGGACGTGCCAAGAACCGTCGTGTCGAGTTCACCATCATCTCCACCGGTGATGAGGACATCGAGCAACTCCGCGAGTAATAACACCTGCTCGTGATAACACCTGCGCGCGTGATAACACCTCCGTGCGTGATTCTCCCTGTCCTTCTCATTAAATGAAAAAGGGTCCCCGTGTGGAGACCCTTTTTCATTTAGGCGGAAAGAGAGGGATTCGAAAATTGCCTTAGGCAATAATCGTGCGAGGCTTGTCCGAGCTAAGAACCCGCCGACCGCAGGGGTGAGAAGGCCCTGTCCTTCTCATTAAATGAAAAGGGTCCCCGTGTGGAGACCCTTTTTCATTTAGGCGGAAAGAGAGGGATTCGAACCCCCGGTACCTTTCAGTACTTCGGTTTTCAAGACCGACGCAATAGACCACTCTGCCATCTTTCCTTTCGCTAAAAAGTAACATAGGAGTTCAATTTTCGCGAAATCGGGTGCAAAGGTACAACATTTTTTGCACATATGCAAGTTTTCGGGCATTTTTTTTTGAAAAAAAGCGATTTAAGGCGTTTAAGGCGTTTTTATTTTTAGTATCGTCCCATATATAACATGCCTCTTCTTCCCCTTTTCTTCTTGTGTGGGATTGGATCTTTATTGGGATATTATTGGGTTATTATTGGGTGATTATTGGGCTATTATTGGGCTATTATTGGGTTAGTCGAATGCTAAAAGACTACTAATAGACGCACCTCACCATAGAACTAAGACAAAATCGTACATTTTTTTGCGCCTTTTCTTGCATATGTCAAAAAAAAGCAGTACCTTTGCAGAAAATTACAAAAACAGAACTCCTATGAAACGTCTTTTTACCCTCTTGATGGTGATGGTAACGGTGATGTCCTTACGGGCGGATTCGTACCACGATGCGTTAGTTACGTATCTTCAAAACAACGGAAGTAGCACCGCACAGCAGTATGAAGCTCAACTGCTGCCGATATTACGTAAGACCTTCCCGGACAAAGCCGAGCAGGTCTCCAAACTGATGTCCGACTATGCCTCCACGCAGATGATTCCGGATTTGGCTGATATCTTCGACCCTGCCTTCCGGAAGCATGTGTCCGAGCAGGAACTCCAACAGCTGGCGGCTATCTACAGCAATCCACGATACAAAGAAGTGCAACAAAAAATGGAAAACGCTTTGCTCAATTTCCCCTCTTCGCCGGACTATCAAACCCTCATCGCGTCCATGTCACCCGCGATTGAGCAGATCATGAGCGGCAAAAAACCGGCTCCCTTAGCGGTCAGTACAGATATAGATGCCGGTTTCCGAGAGACCTTTGATCGCTACTACAAAGCGGCGCAGGTTGAACAACTGATCAAGACCTCCTTTGACGGAATTGTGGGACCGATGAACAGCCAGTTCCGCACTCTCGGAATTGCGAATGCCGAGCAGGTAACCTCTTCCCTCTTGGACTATCTCGTGTCGGGAATGCCGACCATTCTGATGCAGATGATGCACCGTGAAGTGAGCAAAGAGGATATGCAGATGCTGATCGACGCCACTTATTCCCCCGCATACCAACATACCGTGGATGCTGCATCCGAAATGGCCAAATATCCACTTGTTATGTCCGCTCAGATGATGAGCAAGATGTGCGACTGGATGGAGGGCAACGCGCCCAAATACGCGAAAACTTTCCGGTCTTATGCCGACCGGGTCTATCAAACCGCCGAACCCTATATGGGGCAAGTCTATGAGGTGGTGGAGCAAAACGCCGCATATCCCGCAGGAGTCAATGAGTTGTACAAGTATATCGCGTCCAATGTGGCGGTATCACGCAAGATTGCTTTGGATGGCTTCGAGGGGAAAACCGTGACCGGTTTTGTGGTCAATAAGAACGGCGAGTTGAGCGAATTCAAAATAATGCGTTCCTGCGGAGATTCCACGCTGGACGCCGAAGTGATAAGGCTTCTGAAGGCATCCACCTGGAAACCGGCTATGGTGAAGAACGAACCGGTGCGTTCGTACTTCACCCTTCCCGTAAAATTCAATATCCCCCCAACGCCGCCGGAGACACTGCTCAAACAATTAGAGGAGGAAGAAGAGAATGAACCGGTGTTTGTTGTGGTAGAACAAATGCCCGAATTCCCCGGAGGACCGCAGGCATTGTTCCAATACCTCAAGGAAAACGTCAAATATCCTGTAATAGCCTATGAAAACGGTATCCAGGGCAGGGTGATAGCGAAGTTTATTGTCAATAAAGACGGTTCTATTTCCGATGTGGAAGTGGTCAAATCCGGTGGAGACCCCTCCTTGGACAAAGAAGCGGTTCGGGTGATCAAATCGATGCCGAAATGGAAGCCCGGCATGCAGAGAGGCAAACCCGTTCGTGTGCAATACACCGTACCGGTCAATTTTACTCTTCCGAAGGACGAAGAAACAAAGAAAACCAAGTAAATCGAGAAAAAGCGCATTTTTTTGCGCTTTTTCTTGCGTATGTCAAAAAAAAGCAGTACCTTTGTAGCCGCAAAATCATTTAATCATTAAATATATAAATATCATTATGGCAAAAAAAGCATTGAACAAGTGGACCGCGCCGAAGAGCGTTGCTCCCGAGAAGATCATTCAGTTTGGAGAGGGTAATTTCCTTCGCGCATTTGTGGACTGGATCGTATGGAACATGAACGCTAAAACCAACTTCAACGGTTCGGTAGCAGTTGTTCAACCGATTGACAAGGGTATGGTAGAGTGGCTGAACGGTCAGGACTGCTTGTATCACGTGAACCTGCAAGGTCGTTTGGACGGTAAGGCTGTTAACTCGCTGGAGCGTATTGACGTAATCAGCCGCGCACTCAACCCATACTCCCAGAACTGGGCATTCATGGCTTTGGCAGAGCAACCGGAAATCCGTTTCGTCATCTCTAACACCACCGAGGCAGGTATCACTTTCGATGACAGTTGCAAGTTCACCGACGCTCCGGCTTCTTCCTATCCGGGCAAACTCGTTCAGCTGTTGTTCCGCCGCTACAAGACCTTCAACGGCGATCCGACCAAGGGTCTGATCTTCATGCCGTGTGAGCTGATCTTCCTGAACGGTCACCACCTCAAAGACTGCATCCGCAAGTATATCGAACTCTGGAAAGACGATTTCGGAGCAGACTACGAAGGCTTCAAAGAGTGGTTCGAGAAATATAACTACGTTTGCGCTACCCTCGTGGACCGTATCGTGCCGGGCTTCCCGCGCAAAGATATCGCTGAGATTCAAGAGAAAGTGGGCTACAACGACAACCTCGTTGTGCAAGCTGAGATCTTCCACCTCTGGGTAATCGAGAAACCGGAGAATATGTCTATCGCTGAACTCGAGGCGGAATTCCCGGCTAACAAAGCTGGTCTGAACGTCCTCATCGCCGAGAGCGAGAAACCCTACCACGAGCGTAAGGTAACCCTCCTCAACGGCCCGCACACCGTTCTCAGCCCTGTTTCATACCTCTCCGGCGTCAACATCGTACGCGATGCCTGCAACCACGAGATCCTCGGCAAATATATCAACAAAGTGATGTTCGATGAGCTCCTCGAGACCCTCAACCTGCCGAAGGACGAACTGAAGGCTTATGGCGAATCCGTACTCGAGCGTTTCAACAACCCGTATGTAGATCACCAGGTTACTTCTATCATGCTCAACTCCTTCCCGAAATTCGAGACACGCGACCTGCCGGGCTTGAAGACCTATCTGGAGCGCAAGGGCGAACTGCCGAAAGGCCTCGTGCTTGGTCTCGCTGCTATCATCGAGTACTACAAGGGCGGTGTTCGTGAGGACGGCGCACCGATCCAACCGAACGATGCACAGGAGATCATGGACCTCTTGAAGGATCTCTGGGCTACCGGCGATACCCGCAAAGTGGCAGAAGGCGTACTCGGCGCTACCGACATCATCTGGAAAGAGTCCAAAGAGGACCTCAACAAGATCCCGGGTCTCACCGACCTCGTTGAACTCTACCTCAACTCCATCGAGTCTATCGGCATGCTCAATACCGTGCAAGCTATGCTCGCTGTGGACAAAGTAGATGACGTCATCGCTAAAATCAAAAGTTTGTTCTAATATGACCAATATTCTTAAAATCAATCCGGCGGATAATGTGGTGGTAGCAATACAACCGCAATCCGCCGGTGCGGTTATTGAAGTGGACGGTAAGCAGATCACCGTTTTGGAGGACGTGCCTGCCGGACACAAAATAGCCATCACCGATCTCGCTGAGGGCGAGAACGTCATCAAGTACGGTTTCCCGATTGGTCATGCGAAAGAGGCGAAGAAAGCCGGCTCTTGGATGAACGAGAACAATATCAAGACGAACCTCGCGGGTCTGCTCTCCTATGAGTACCACCCCAAAGAGGTCGTCCTCAACATCCCCGACGAGGGACGCACGTTCATGGGCTACCGACGCAAAGACGGACAAGTGGGTATCCGCAACGAAGTGTGGATCATCCCGACCGTAGGGTGCGTTAATGGCATCATCCAGAAATGTGCCGAGCGTCTCCGTCAGGAGACCGGAGCGGACAATATCTTCGCTTTCCCCCATAACTACGGCTGCTCGCAGTTAGGCGATGACCACGAGAACACGAAGAAGATCCTCCGCGACATGATCCATCACCCGAACGCAGGAGCAATCCTCGTTGTTTCTCTCGGTTGCGAGAACAATCAGCCGGATGTATTCAAACAGTTCTGCGGTGAGATCGACGAAGAGCGCATTAAATTCGTTACGACCCAGAAGATTCAGGGTGACGAAGTGGAGTACTGCATGCCTATCCTGCGCGAGCTCTATACCAAGACCCAGCATGACAAACGCGAGCCGATCTCGCTGAGTGAACTGCGCGTCGGCCTGAAATGTGGCGGTTCGGACGGATTCAGCGGTATTACCGCAAACCCGCTCTTGGGTATGTTGAGCGACTGGCTCGTAGCACAAGGCGGTACAACCGTACTGACCGAAGTGCCGGAGATGTTCGGCGCAGAGACCATCCTCATGGATCGCTGTGCGAACAAAGGCCTCTTCGACCAGACCGTTTCCCTCATTAACGACTTCAAGGACTATTTCCTGTCGCACGGTGAGCCTGTCGGCGAAAACCCGTCTCCGGGTAACAAAGCCGGTGGTATCTCGACGCTTGAGGACAAAGCACTCGGTTGCACGCAGAAATGCGGCAAATCCCTTGTACGCGGCGTGATGCCTTACGGCGAACGCCTCCGGGTGAAAGGTCTGAACCTCCTTTCTGCACCGGGTAATGACCTCGTGGCTTCCACGGCACTCGCTTCCTGCGGATGTCACATGGTACTCTTCACCACCGGACGCGGTACACCGTTTGGTACATATGTACCGACCATGAAGATCTCGACCAACACGAACCTCTATAAGAACAAACCTAACTGGATTGATTTCAACGCCGGCGTCATTGCCGACGGAGAACCGATGGAGGAAGTGGCAAAGCGTTTTGCGGACTTCGTGATCGCGGTAGCCAACGGTACCAGAACCAACAACGAGAAGAACGGATACCATGAGATAGCTATCTTCAAAAACGGAGTTACATTATAATTCCACCGCTCGACAATGGGAGTGATAGCGAGTCTTATCTATCCTCGTACATGCGCGTTATGCGCGCGGTATATAGGAGAATACAACGCAGGCATTCTATGTGAAGAATGTCTGCGTTTGTTACCCCGTACGGAGCAGGCGGCTATCCCGCAAAACGGAACGGAAGGAGCGCTCCTCGGTATATCGAACACCCCTTCCGCCGTCCGCAAAACGATGCACCTGGACCATGCCGCCGCTTATCTCTTCTATGAGAAAGAGCACCCCATAAGGGACTTGATTCACCGCATGAAATACGCCGACCGGCCGGAGATAGGTTTTCAATTAGGCAGACAAGCCGCAATGGAGTTTCAATATGCCGGCTTCTTCGATGGCATTGATGTGATCATTCCTATGCCGTTGCACCCCAAACGTTTCCGCGAAAGGGGATATAACCAATCGGAGTTTATCGCCCGCGGAATAAGTGACGTGACCGGTATTCCGGTGGACACAGACCATGTGTTGCGTGTGCGGGATACACCCAAACAAGCCCTGCAATCCGCCGAAGGACGCAAGACGAATGTAGCCGACGCGTTTGATGTCCTCTATCCCGAACAGATGTACCATAAGCATATTCTGCTCGTCGATGACCTCATCACTACCGGCGAGACTTCCAAGGCCTGTCTGAAAGCCATGAAACGATTCAGAGGTGCTAAATTTTCAGTCTTTGCACTCTGTAAAGCGTGATAAATGGCAAAAAACCATTAAAAATGAAAAATTAAAAATCAAAAATTTGCGTATTTGCGCAAAAAGCAGTAACTTTGTAGCCGCAATAGGTCTTAATGACCAAAAGGTATTGATGAAATGACAAAAAGTTATGATTTTTTAATTATCGGCGGTGGTGTAGCCGGTATGAGTTTTGCGCTCAAAGTGGCGCGGTCAGGAAAGTACAAAATTGCGCTTTGCTGCAAAACAACCTTAGATGAAGCCAACACTGCGAAAGCACAAGGCGGCATTGCATCCGTCACTAATCTGTTGGTGGATGATTTCGAGAAACATATTCACGACACGATGGTCGCCGGCGATTGGTTAAGTGACCCCGCAGCTGTGGAGCAAGTGGTGAGAAATGCGCCGAGAGGAATCGAAGAACTCGTCAATTGGGGCGTTAATTTTGACAAGAAAGAGGACGGCACCTTTGACCTCCACCGTGAAGGAGGACACTCCGAGTTCCGCATCCTTCACCATGCGGATGACACCGGCTTTGAGATCCAGCGCGGACTGATGGAAGCCGTCCGCCATAATCCCTATATCGAGGTCTTGGAGAACCATTTTGCCGTGGAGATCATCACCCAGCATCATCTGGGCGTACGCGTAACGCGCCGGACTCCGGATATTGAGTGCTACGGTGCGTATATTCTGAACCCCGAAACGCAGAAGATTGACACCTATCTGAGCCGCATCACCCTCATGGCTACCGGTGGCATCGGCGCTGTCTATGCTACCACCACCAACCCCGAAATAGCTACCGGAGACGGTATAGCGATGGTCTATCGCGCCAAAGGACAAGTCAAAGATATGGAATTTGTTCAGTTCCACCCGACTTCGCTCTTCAACCCCGCAGAGACGCACCCGGCATACCTCATCACCGAAGCCATGCGCGGCTACGGAGGTATTCTCCGCTTGCCGAACGGAGAAGAGTTTATGCAGAAATACGACCCGCGTCTCTCCCTCGCACCGCGTGACATCGTTGCGCGCGCGATTGATAACGAAATGAAGATCCACGCGATTGATCACGTTTGCCTCGACGTAACCCACAAAGACCCCGAGGAGACTAAACATCACTTCCCCAATATCTATGCCAAGTGTCTCTCTATCGGCATAGACATCACCAAGGACTATATCCCGGTTGCTCCGTGCGCCCACTATATGTGCGGAGGTATCAAGGTCGATTTGGACGGTCAGTCCTCTATCCGTCGCTTGTATGCCGTGGGCGAGTGCTCTTGCACGGGTCTGCACGGAGGAAACCGTCTGGCGTCCAACTCCCTTATCGAAGCGGTGGTCTATGCCGACGCGGCGGCTAAACACAGCCTCTCCGTGATCGAAGACTATGATTTCAACACCGCTGTACCGGCATGGAATGACGAAGGTACCCTCTCCAACGAAGAGCGTGTCCTCATCGCACAGGACGTCAAGGAAGTAGGGCAGATTATGTCCACTTATGTCGGTATTGTGCGTTCGGATCTGCGTTTGAGAAGAGCATGGGAACGTCTGGACCTTCTGTACGAAGAGACCGAAGACCTCTTCCGCCGAGTGAAGGCAACCAGAGATATCTGCGAATTGCGTAATATGATCAACGTCGGTTATCTCATCACCCGTCAAGCTTTGGAACGCAAAGAGTCCCGCGGTCTGCATTATTCTATCGACTATCCACGCAAAGACTCTTCTACTCCCAAAGAAGTGTGGTAATTCATAATTCTTAATTTATAATTCATTGAAGGCCCTTTCATTACATAGTATCGTTCCTGTGCGCTCGGAAGCGCGTGAAGGAGCGGAGCAGGAGACCCAGATGCTCTTCGGGGAATTGTGCGAGATAATTAGCCGCGAACCGGCGGATACCAATCTCCTTCCTAAGTGGTACTACGTGCGCTTGGAGGCGGATGAGCAGGAAGGGTATGTGGATGCGAAGATGATCTCGCCCATCGCCGGCAAGGACTATACTGCCTATAAGAATGCGCTCAAAGAGGCGGCGATGGTTGCGATGCCTATGGCGTATGCGGTCAGCGAGAATAACGGGCAGACGATTCCGCTGAGTGCCGGCACGAAACTGACCAATTACCGGTTGCAAAACGCCAACGGCGCGCGGATCGGACATTTTGAGGTTCTCGGCGTCGGTTTCCGTATCGACCCCGGTATGGTGGCAGAAAAACCCCTTGAAATGAGTCCGCAGAACTTGATGCAAGTAGTGCGCTTCTTCCTCAATGTGCCGTACCTATGGGGAGGAAAGAACGCCATGGGAATGGATTGTTCCGGCTTTACCCAAATCATCATGAGTCTCTTCGGCAAGAACCTGCCCCGCAATGCAAGCCGGCAGGCACGTTGCGGAAAGAACATCGCTTCCCTTCAAAAAGCCAAACCCGGCGACCTCGTCTTCTTTGACCATGAGGACGGAAAAATCTCCCACGTGGGCATCATCCTTCAATCAGCAGACACCAATGAACAATCACCCGTCACCCTCATCCATTGTTCGGGGCGCGTGAAGGTAGAGAAACTGGATGAAACAGGAATCTTCTCCGTCGAACAAGCCGACCCGGATCATCCACAAGGTAGATACACACACCATTTGGTTTCAATCCAAAGGATATAATAATAAAAGCAGTGCTCGCCGCACTGCTTTTATTATTGGCGCTTGCTGTTCGGAACAGCCGGCACTCAGCCGCTCCAAGCGGCTTATTTCTTTTTCTCTTTATTGAGAATCTCCGACAAATCCGGGATGATCAGCTCAATACCTGCCGGCAATTCACTCGGATTAACGATCTGGTCCTTGTTTGCCTCGTAGATATAAACCCAATAGTCGGGGTTGCCGTAGTGGCGGCGGGCTATCTGTGCCAGACGAGAACCCGGACGTACCACCTCGGTCGTGCGATAGGTCGGGATGATCTCCACACGGCGGTCCTTGGCTAACTGATGCTTACCGTTATAGCGATAGGGTATATCGCTACCCATGTGGGCGATGATCATCTGGTCCTCGTGTACGCCTAACTCGCGCAATTTCGCAGCTACCGCTTTGGCACGACGAAGAGACAGACGTTTGTTGTGCTCCGGCTTGCCTAACTTACAAGCGTGACCGTTCACATGGATCTTCTTCTCCGGGTGACGTTTGAGCACCTCGGCGATGCGGATCAATATATCTTTCGGTTCCAAGATAGGCACGGACTTGTCCAAGTCGAAATAGATCACCGCACGCTTCAACTCTTCGTCCAGGAGTTGCGCTACCGTGTCCTCTTTGCTGATCACAGGAACTACGGTCTCTGTGCCGACATAAATGGTGTCGTGGATCAATACAGGAACAACGGCTGCTTGTGGACAGAAGGTCTCGCAGATGTCAATACCATGCTCGGCTGCAATTTGTCGGATTTGCTCGATTGCCTCTTCACGCGGATCAATCACAGGAAGGGTGTCAACAGGAATCGTATCAACCGGAATAGTGTCCTCCGGTACTGCGAGCGCTGCCAATGCGGCTGCTTCTGCGGCCGCCAATGCTGCGGCTTCCGCCTCCAGACGAGCCACTTCTGCCAACGAGTCAAGCAGGGCCTTCTCGCGCTCTTTCGCTTCTTTGCGCAGACGTTTCTGCTCGCGGTCAAAGTCGCGCTCGGCTTTCGTCCGGTTAGCATTGATCTGAATACCTACCTTGATACCGGCTGACCACGGATGCAAGGTCTTGACCTCGTTCGTCTGCAGTACATTGGTATATTTCTCGGTGTACGGCTCGGGGTATTCGCCTACCGTTCCGGTGGTGGCAAAGCCTAAAGCCGTTGACGGATGCGAGGACATGAGATCGGTGAAATAGTAGTTTCCGTACGCCGTGATAGCCAGCTCCACACGCTGATGCAGACGAATGAGCATACCTAACTCCACGTACGCCGCATAGGATAGCATCTGGAATGCCGACTTAGGCAGCGAGCCTACAGCACTCGGGATATTCTTGTTCTCCACTACGCCCGGTACATCGTGAATAGTGAGGTCGAACTTCTCGTAATAAACGCTGTTGTTGATCACGCCGTTCGAGCTCAACTTATAGCTGTTCTTGATCGGCAGACCGATCTTGGCGCCCAACGTACCGGTGAAACCTACTACTCCGGGACGAGCACGGAATTTGAGGGCGAGAGGTACCTCTACCATATAAATCTCCTGGCTCTCGGTCAGTCCCATCGGGTTAGCGGTCATGACGTACGTGTCGTTATATGCGTCCAAGGCATTCACCGTCCACGGCTTGTTGATCGCCGCGTTGTTGGTGTACGTGCTGATCTGCGCTCCCGTTCCGATACCCATCGCCGGAATGAAATAGTAGTTGATTCCAACTCCTGCCGTCCAGGTCGGGTAGGCTAACTTATTGGTTACGTGTGGGCTTGTGTAGTTCGTGAATAGCTGGTCATACATATACTGACCTACACCGGCTCCGCCGAAGAACTCAAAATTCCACCCATAGGCGATGTTCGGTTCTGCAGCGCTGGCTTGACGAACTGAATCCGGACGTTGAACGGCCGAAAGGGAAACGGCGCTCAATACGATAATTGCTGTGATGAATAGTCTTTTCATTTCCCTTCCTCCTTATTTTACGATTAGTTTATGAATCTCCGTCTTTCCGTTCATGTCGGAAATCTGGATGTAATACATACCCGTAGTATGCGGTGCGCGGATTGTGGTCTTGCCGTCGATATAGGCGGTCTGCATGATCATCTCGCCCGTGAAGGAGACAATCCGTGCTTCGCCTTCACACTCAATAGTAATCTGTTCGCCGGCGCCTACCGGGATAGGATAGACGGCGCTGTGTTGCGGAGCAGGATTTGACGCGCCTTGCGGCATCGTCACTTCGCAGGAACGGTAACGGTTGCCTTTTGTATCGGTTAGCATCACGTAATAAACGCCGTTCAGCTGTTTGCCGCCCTCGTGGTAATATTGACCCGTATCGCCTACCTGCATAATACCGTCCTTGTACCATTGGTAGGAAACGAACTCTAACTTCTCGGCTATATCCGGCAACAAACCGTTCTTGGGGTTGTTGTCCACAAAGAGCACACGGTCGTATTTGCTATATACATAGCCGCCCAAGTTGATGTTCAGCTTCATGGCACGGCTCTTGCTCATACAGATACCCCGGTCTGCTCCGCCTTGATAACCTAACTCGAGGAAGAGATGCAAATCGCCTGTTCCGATATACGGCACGTTCTGGATGAGGATATAGCCCTCGGTGTCCGTAATACCGCTGGTGTCCGGACGACCCATGTAACGGGCTAAGTCTTGCGAATAGGTGATGTGGAACGTGTCGGTTTTGCCTGCGGTCTTGTCATACTCGATACGGATCGTGTTCGCCTCTTGGCAGAGGTTCGCTTCCTCGGCAAAATTGAACTCCGGCTTCTCGGCTACCTCGATGGTAAAGGTGGTGTCAACTGGACATTTGCCGCGTGTATCCGTCAGGGTCTTGCTGTCTCCGTCCTGATAGAACGTATAGGTCTTGCCGTCAACCCATTTGATCTCGTACGGCAGTTCGGTGTCGCAAATCACGAATGAAACAGCGGTCTTGAGGTAACTGTCGTAATACTGAGTTGCTTTACCTTTGGATTCTAACCATATTTGGCATCCTTTGTTGCGCACTTGGCGGACGTATGTGTAGGTGTTCTCCAATAACTCAGGGTCGAAGATACGGTCCAAGTTAGCTTCGTTACCTACCACTGTTGTGTCCGTCGTGCCTACTTCGATACGAAGCCATTGGTACTCTAACTCATCGCCGCTCGTTGCGGGCTCGATCTCGTTGACCTTGACGCGTATATTGTCTGTCGCAACGCAGAAATTATCCAATTCGCCGTCCTCAATGGAGCCCGGATCTACTTCGCTGCGGATGCGGACTGTCAACTGGTACTTCGTCCACGAAGCCTCCGTGTCCAAGGTGGTGAAACGGGTGTCGTCTTTCGCACGGCGGACATAGGTGTAGTTCTTGTTGTACTCAAACGTCATTCCGTTCAACGCGAGGTTCTGTTTCTGTGCATCCTCACCGCTCAGCAGTACGGTGTCGCCGTCGGCTGTCAGTTCGTACCATTGGTAGATATACTTGCCGCTACCGCCTTTGGCGGCTGTAGCCGGGATCGTGTAAGCCTGTGCTTCTTCCGGCGAGCAGAAAGCAACCGTGTCGCTTTTCTTGGTAATCTCACCCGGATCTACCGGATCAAACACGACTACGGTGTATTGACCTTTGGAGATATTGTTGTTTCCGCAGCATTCGGCACTGTCTTGCGCCATACGGGTGAAGACATGAACGCCGCTCTTCTTGATCTCGTAGTTCTTCAGAATAGTGTCATTGACACCAATCGATGAACCGTTGTCACGCCATGTGTAGGTGATCGGACCGCCTCCGCCATGTGCGCTGGAGATCGTATCTACGCTGATGATGACCGGCGAGGTCAGGTAGAACGTATCGATCTTACCATTCGTGTTGTCCTCTATCTCGCCCGGGTCGAACTCCTCAAAGACGCGATAGACGAACTGACCTTCCGAGCGTTTCCAATCGGTCACGCAGTGTTGGTCGTTCGCAAAACGACGGATAACAAACACACCCGCGCTATCCGTCGGTACCTTCGCTGCATCATACCAGTTCTTGTAAGCCGGCGTGGTAATGTCATCTTTCAGGTCTTCGATGAACTCAGCCTCTTTGGTGTTTTGGTTATATCCGTAGAGCGAAAAACGGTAGTGGTAATACTCGTTCGTTGCCGGGTTCTCTTTCCAACCGTTCTTGGCGGGGTCGTTCTTGGATATATGGGCGCTGAGGAGCACTTCCTCCTCAAAGCAGAACTCGCGGATAACACCTTCCGGCAGTTGGGGACCGTCGAATGAACCGGACTCGAAATCCTCTAATCGTCTTGGACGCAGATATGCCACACGTTTCTCATCGCCCAAGGTCACATCTACCAGCACTTCCGTCTCGGTACACGGACGGACAACTTTGACGTTGCTGCCGTTGATCCGGATCCATTCCTCGTCATTGGCGTTCTGGCATTTCCAGCTTATACCCCCTGAAACGCTCACCGTAAAGTCCTTCAGCAGGTCATTGGCGTGGTCAATTGTATCTTTGTTCTCCTTGTTAACAAAGATCGGAGCAGCGGACAGTTTGGCGGCATCGGTGTTCTCAAACGCTTTGAGAACCGGGTAACGGTTGCTACCCAACGACCAGGTCGTATTGCCTTGGAAAAGCACGAACATCTTCTCCGTCTCGTCTATCGGCATGATTCCTTCGCTCACCGCGCCTGACGGCTGATAATAGAGCTTGCGGTCGGTGTAGCACGCGTCGTAATTACCGTTCTTGTCCACACCCACCAACGCCATACCTCTGCGGGCATAGCCGGCGTTATAAACGCGGCGGAGTGTACCTCCGTTGTTCAGACCTACGATGCAACCCATCGTGTCCGTTCCGTTCAGGAAGATACCTACGTGGTAACAGTCGGTCAGACTACCGTGCTCTCTCAGCTCACCTACCAAACCGCCGGTGATATTTCCCGAGGCCACAATCTGCGCCATACTCCAGCATTGGCTGATTGTACCGTCGCACACACCGGCTATCGCACCGATCTGACGACGACCCTTGGCTTTTGCCATGATCTGACCGCCGCTGATACCTAAACTCTCGATCTTGCCCTCTTGGGCTACATGACCGAAAAGACCGATACCGTCTCCGTCTCCCGCGAACGAACGAATACCTTTGAGCAGGTGGCCGTTGCCGTTGAACGTACCCTTGAACGGTTTGGCGGCGGTTCCGATGGACGGCCATACCTTGTTGTTCAGGTCGATGTTCGCCGCAAGTGTAATGGTCTTGCCCGCATAATCATCATTCTGCGAGGCGATCCACGCTAACTCATCGGCGGTGTTGATGGTATAAACATCACTGATAGGCGTTACCGCTGTCTTTGCGGTTCCGTCCCACACACTATATACTTCGCCTGATGCGTACGCGCCTAACGGGCACGCACACGCGAGTATTAAAAAGAAAATTGAGGGGAGTATATGCTTCCTCATACGCTAATAATTTTAGAATTAAACGTGCCTTTCAGCAAAGATTCGTTTTGTTTGTTTTAGTACCGCGAGCCGGGGTCGAACCGGCACGCCCATCACTGGGCAAAAGATTTTAAGTCTTTCTTGTCTACCTATTCCAACATCGCGGCGACATTTTTCAAAATCGGCTGCAAAGGTACTGCTTTTTTTTCAATTACGCAAGAAAAAAAGCATTTTTTTTGCACTTTATTCGACTTTACTACAATTTTACGGCATTTTCTATTAAAAAAAGCGCAACTGAATGCGCTTTCCATTATTGTTTTTTGCTATTTTGTGCGAGAAGAAGAAAGTAAGTAGATGGTCTTAACACACAAAATCGCTGCAAAGATACTACATTTTTTTGAATTATTGTATGACGAAAAGGGACCATAAGGTGACGAAAAGTCGTATTGGATGCAAAAAAACACTAAAAAAGTGCATTTTTATATGTAAAAGAGGCATTTTTTGTGTCTTCCCTCTTGCATAATTGAAGAAAAAGTAGTACCTTTGCACCCGAATACATCAAACATAACACATAATACATCAAACCATGATCTCCTTACAATCGTATTACGTCTCATTGTTCCAGGAAGTAGATCGCTATGGCGTGTGGATCAATCGCAATATTCAGGGCCTTCCGCTATACTTGTATGGCTTGGAATTTTCCATCTCGCAAGTGCTTGTTGTGCTGGTGTCGAAAGGCTCTGTTAATATTCGTTATGACATGAAGGATTTCGCTATTCGTAAGAACGAAATGGCGGTTATTACGCCCGGACACATCGTCCAGATAATCAATGCTTCGGATGATTTGGTGTACTCTTGTCTGATGATCTCCCGGCAAATGAATGAAGATATGAAGTTCCATGCGTTCAGTCTTGACTCGCAGACATACCACTACCAGCCTGTCTGCCCCTTGAATGACGAGCAGATTGTGCGCCTGAGGGCACTCGGAACGATTTTTCACGCTATCATCAGCCATGATGTTCCCGATCTGCCCGTCCAGCGTAAGATGTTAATGGCGCAACTGACGGTGGCGTATGAGTTCCTCAATTATTACCGGCGGAAACATAATCAGCCCCAAAAGGGGAATAACCGGATAGCGGTTTTTAACCAGTTCTGCGAGCACGTCGAGGCGCATTATAAGACCTCGCGCGAGGCGAAGTATTATGCCCGTTTGCAAGGCTTGACGCCCAAACATTTTGCCCTGGTCATTCGGGAAGTCTCCGGCATGAATCCTTCCGAATGGATCGAACGCTACATCATCACGCAGGTGCGTCAGTTAATCGAATCAGACCCCAAAATCACCGTCGGTCGTCTTTCTGCCGAATTGGGTTTCTGTGAACCCTCGGCTTTCCATCATTTCTTCAAGCGTGTCACCGGTCAAACTCCCCGCCAATACAAAGAAGCTCTTTCCAATTCCTAACGGTCTTAAATGCCTTTCCGGCATATTTTCCGTCGCTTATTGTCAGCTATAAAACTTAGGTTATTCTTAGGTTATTCTTAGGTTATTTTTTTGAAATACGCAATAGTATTAAGCTTTTTTGTGCAATTTTATTGCGTATTTTCGTTGTAATTTATTGCGTGTTTTTGCGGTGTTTTCGTCATGAACGCCTTTAATCTTCCTCTGCCAATACGAATTTGCTATAAATGAATACTTCTAAACACAACACACGGGCAACTCATTTATCAAGCCGCCCTTGTCCTTTCTTTGTACTTGGTACTTAGTCCCTTGCTCACTTTACCAAAGCGCCCTGCGCATTGTAAACCTTCTCTCCACGGAGGATATGAATCTGACCGTTGATGAGGATCTTAGTAGGTTGCTCCGGGTTTTGAGCGGACCAAGGGATATCTGTCAAAGGGATATCTGTCTGTGTGTCCGGAAGCGGCATATCGGGATGCAGATCTTCTGCACCGGTTATCTCCGTACTGGTCTCACCGATCCAACCGCAGACCTGCTGCACAGCGGTATAGACTTTGACGAAATGAATCGCCTGCAGGTCTTTTGGCACACCGTTTTGGTCCACTGCCCAACGAATACAAAACTTACATCCATCTGTTTTATTCGGATGATTATCGGCATAGCCGTAGTCGTAGCAGTAGAGAATAAATGAATGCTCACCGTTCTCACCCTCATCGACAGCATTCGGGGCAAGCCGTGAGCCGGTAAAAGTCAGTTCGTCGGGTGCCCAAAGCGGGTAGTAATCCTGCTGATGAAACTCATTTCTCGGCACAACACCACTTCCGCCTCGGTTATCCGTCCAAGGGACATTTTCCAGCCCGTTCGGACGCGTATAAGTGACGGCATAGTGACGAATCGTTTGAGGCGAGTTATACTCACTTCCTGCGAGTTCATACCACGTATCATCGGGCAATCCGTTGCCGTTGGCATCATAACTGACCATGACAATCCCGGGTTCTGAAGCACCGCCTTTGCGGTTCGTTTCCTTGGCATACGAAGCATATGTGGCATTGCCTTTGATCCGAAAATCATACTCATCTCCACTATTGACCACCGGATGATCAAAGCCAAAGACGATGTACCCGCCCCATGCGCCGAGACAAACCGTTTTGCCAGCGTTGTTTGCGATAGCAGCTTCCGCTTTGGCTGCCATGGTCTGAGGTGTGTCATCCATAGTAGCAACCGGCATGGCGTTGACGAATTGCCCCGGCGCGGGCATATATTCATACACCCGCGCCAGATAGGGCGAAACAGTCATTAAAATACTTAGAATCAGCGACATAGCTTATCGAATTAGTCGTCCGTTGAGATCATACATATGCTCTCCTCGCAGCACGAAGATCTGTCCGTTGCGGAGCACCTTTGTACTTTGTACTTTGTCCTCTTGTACTTTCTCGAGGTCTGTTCCGATGGGTTTCTCTGCTCCGAAATTATCGAGACAGAAGTAGGTCGGAGTGGTAAAGCCGTACTCGTCGGATTTGGTGGTGAAGATCTCAAACTCGATGCTCGTAACTGCTCCGAGAGAGGATAGATCGAACCATTTCCAAGTGTCGAGCGCAAAATGCTCGTTGCTGTTCTCGCTACGGTAGTCCGCGAGGTAGAACACCACTTCTCCGGTCGTCTGCAAGCCGTTATAA
>OCVV012841688.1_pt1 | contig 30246 bp, 35 predicted proteins | sample 1539721 | NCBI WGS metagenome assembly OCVV01 (sample SAMN02144230, study PRJEB22623) | gut metagenome | biome: sheep rumen | host: Ovis aries | place: New Zealand | reverse complement strand
AATGAAAATCATAAGATAGCATCTAAGATTAAAGAGTTATATAAAACTGATAAAGACGCTTTAAAAGACTATACAAAGATTCTTTATGCACAAGCTCGTCTTATTGAAGGTCTACCTATAGATAATCCTACTGAAATAACTAATCTTATATGTGAAAAGTTATCATAATTAAGAAGACAGGTCATGTCTTCTTTTTTTGTGTTATACTTTAGTTATTAGGAGGGCACATTATGAAAGACTTATTTATACTTATAAGGGTTAGTAACCCTGAAGTAGAAAAACTAGAAGATTTAATTACAGAACTTAAAAAAACTTTTCCCCATATTTTAATTGTTAATGATGGAAGTGATAAAAGATATAATGAATTCTTTTCATCTTTAGAAGAAAGTGGTGTTGAAGTATTTAATAATTATTTAACTCTAGGAATTGGAAGAAGTATTAAAAATGGTTTTAATTATATAATATCCAACTATTCAAATATTAAAGGTGTAGTTACAGCAAGTCCTAATAATACTTATAGAGATATTCATACATGTGCATCCATGCTTTTAAAAAATAAAGATAAACTTATAATAGGAAAAAGAGACTTTAATTCATCTAACACTCCTAAATCATATAAAACTAATAACAAAATCATAAATGGTTTATTTAGTTTATTAACAAGTATAAAGGTAAATGATTCAACATCTCTTCTAAGAGGATTTAGTAAAGATACTATTATTAAATACTTTAATACAAAAGGAGAAGGGTTAGATTATTTAAGTAATACTCTAATAAAAACAAGAGAAGAAGAACTTGAAATAATTGAATTTGATATTGATAGTAGCTTTAATGATAACTACACTATTAAAGATATGTATTATTTATATAAATCATTTTTTAAATGTATTTATTCATCTTCATTTGTAATAGATCTTATTATCTTTACTATACTAATTTTATTTAAATTGAATATTGTTTTATCGGTATTATTTGCAAGAGTTATATCAAGTTTTTATAACTATAAAAAAGTATTAAATAAAGTATTTAAGAAGTACCCAAAAACTATAATTAAGAGATATTATATACTTGTCATATTTGAAACAATTATTAGTTCATTATTAACATATATAATATCAACATTATTGAGTATTAATCCAGTATTAGTTAAAATTAATATAGACATTATTTTGTTAATAATAAGTTTTTATATTAAAAATAGTCTAATATTTGGAGGAGTAAATGAAAAATAAAAAATTCTACATTGCAATAATTCTAGCTCTTTTATTTACTATTAATACAGTACTAGTACTATGTGATTATACTGTTCCTTTTGATGATGCTATTCATAATTTAATTACACATCTTTATTGTCCAGCTCTTGATGTAATAATGCGTATTATTACATTCTTTGCATCAGACATTGTAATTGTTTCAATAGTTGTTTTATCAATGCTTTATTTATTCGTTGAAAATAAAAAGATTAAATCGCTTTTTGTAGGACTTACTATAAGTGCATCTATGTTAACATATTTATTGTTTAATATGATGATTAAAAGAGCAAGACCAATTTATATAAGTATCTTAGAAACAAGATATTCGTATCCATCTGGTCATACAACAGCATCAATTACTATATATGGTTTATTCTTATATATAATTAACAAGGGAAACTATAGTAAGAAAACAAAGAAGATACTTTCATCTATTTGTTTATTCTTTATGGTATTTATTCCTATATCAAGATTATATTTAGGTGCTCACTTTATATCTGATGTAATAGGTGGAATATTACTTGCATCTTTATATATAACTTTATCAACTAATATATACGAAGAATTAACAGAAAAATAAAAGGGATGTTTAAGCATCCTTTTTGTGTTATAATCTTTAAGAAATCAGGTGAAAACATGAAAGAAAAAGTAAATGAAGTACTAAACAAAATGAAAGAAATTGGCTATGGCTGGGTAGAACCAAATGGAGTAAAACACTTTAAATCTAAACAAAATTATTTTAAAGAGTTTTATAGAATCATGCCAATTGATAAAATACTTGAGTATAAAGTTGGTACTTGTTTTGAAAGTGCTAAACTTACAGCTCACTTTTTAAAAGAAAAAGGTATTCCTTCTAAGAGTTATATGATTAATTATACTGATCCAAATAAACTTGCTAAACATACATTTACCGTTTGCAATGATGAAGAACACTACTATTTAGTTGAGTCATCATGGGTTAATGAAAAAATAGAGTTTGATAATCTAAATGATTTAATTACATCAGTTATTAAAAGATATCCAAGAATGTATAAAATAGAAAACTTAGATATGTCTTTAGTACATGTATATGAAATAGATGAAATACCAGATTTAATGAGTCTAGATGAATTTGTAAATTTTGCATCTAATAATGAAATCAAAATAAAATAATCACTTTAAGTGATTATTTTTTATTATAAAGAGATACAAAAGAATAATAGGGTATGTTTGGTTGATTTAGGTGCTATCTCTTTATAATTCTTCCTCCTTTCAAGTACTATTAAATCATTAACATATGTTTAAAAATGTCGTTTTTTGTCGCTTTTATCTAATTTGTGATAAAATAAACATAAGGTGATACTATGAAATACTTAGTAATATCTGATATTCATGGAATTAATGAATATATGAGTGAGTTTGAAAGTATTGTTTCAAGAGAAAAACCAGATAAAATAATTTTACTAGGGGATCTTTTATTTCATGGATATGGTTATGATTCCGACAATTTTATTGTAGCTGAAACTCTTAACTTATATAAAGATAAAATAATAGGTATAAGAGGTAATAACGATATATCTTATGATGAACTAAGTTTAGAGTTTCCACTTGATGATTATATTAAGATGGTTATTAAAGACAAAGTATTTATATTTACGCATGGACATATTTATAATGAATATAACATGCCTTTTAAAGCAGATTATCTCGTCATGGGACATACACATAAATGTGGAATTAAAAGAATAGGGGATTTAGTAATTGCTAACCCAGGATCAATAAGTTTACCAAGGGGAGGAACTCCTCACTCATATATGATAATAGATGATATAATAACTATAAAAGATATAGATGGAAAAGTAATCGAGGAAGTGAGTATATGAAAATTGATCATCAAACATTTGTTAAAAACTTTTTTTCTAAAATGGAAAAATACTATGACGAAGTAGAAATGCAAAAACTATTAAACATTGTTGAAGAAATTGAAAGTAAACAAACTATGTCTGTTGAAGAGGCAATAGACATAGTATCAAAAATGAAACTACGTGATAGACATACAGCTATTGCTCTTGCTATTATTTATCAAAAACCAATGGCTTATATTATTCTTCAAAATACAACAGATATGTTAATACCTACAGAAGTAGAAAAACTAAAGAATAGTATTACTAACAAAACAGAAGATGAATTCTTTAAAGGTTATACTAACTATGACTATTATTGTTTAAAAAGAAGTATAGCAGATGATGCATTAGATGAACTTGATAATCCAATCTGGGATATAGAAAAAGAGATATTATTTCATTTTGTTCAATATAAAGAAGGTAAGAGAGGAAAAGTCTTATCAAAGTAAGAGTATAATATTTAATAAATAGTTTACTTGTGATATTCTATTGATAGCGGAGGAAAAAATATGATGGCATTAGAAACATTCTTAATTGTATTTTTAGTATTCTTTTTTATAGTTCCACTTGGACTTGCAATTATTGCTATAATTGGAGAATACAAAATGTTTGAAAAAGCAGGAGTAGAAGGTTGGAAAGCAATTATTCCTTTATACAACGTATATGTTGCTGGAACAGAAGTAGGAAAATTAAACTCTGGATGGGGGCTAGCTGCTTTGATAGGTATATTAGTTCCAATTGTTGGTCCAATTATAACTTTATGTGCAACTATTAATATTAACTATGCTGTTGCAAAGAAATTTGGAGCAGATGATGTAGGAGTAATACTTACAATTATTTTTGCACCAATCATGTACTGTGTATATGGATTTGGTAAAGCAACATATAGAAGAAATGTTGATGTTCCTGAACATGGTTTATTTGGAGGAGTTATTTCATCTGTAAATGGTACAAATTATACTAGAACAAATGAAAATACTACTAAAGAAACAAGTGGTAATAAATTTTGTCCAAGCTGTGGTTCACCAGTTAAAGCAACTGATAAATTCTGCAAATCATGTGGTAATCCATTAAAATAAACTCGAATTAATCGAGTTTTTTTTATATAATATTTTTGGGTGATAATTATGAATATATTATTAACAGGAGCTTCCTCTGGATTAGGAATAGTAGTTGCTCGTAAATTATTAGAAAAAGGTAACTTTGTAATACTTCATTATTTTAATAATAAAACCGAGCTTGAAAAACTACATGAAGAATTCTTAGATAGATCTCTTCTTTATAAATGTGATTTAAGAAGTGAAGCTGAAATACATGAAATGTATGAAGAATTAAAAAATATGAAAATTGATGTTTTAATTAATAACGCAGCAATTGATAATAATACACCAATTGAGGATAAAACAGTAGATTCATTTATTAATGTTTATAAAACTAATTTAATTGGACCATTTATGTTAATAAAATACTTTGGTAATGATATTAATTCTAGATATGGTTCTATTATTAATATCTCAAGTGATAATGCAATTGATTCATATGATGAACAAACTATTGAATATGATTGTTCTAAAGCTAGTCTTAATTTACTTACTAAATGTTTTTCTAAAAAGTTTAGTAAAACTAAAATAAATGCTCTATGCTTTGGATGGCTTGATACTAAAATGAATAATATACCTGATGATATTAGAAATCTAATAGACTTCTATCCTTTAGATAAAGCTGCTGAAGATATTATTAATTTAATAGATACTAAAGAAACAGGAAAAATAATTATTAAACGTTAAATTGAGAAAACGCATCTTATGTGTTAATATAACTCCTTGAAGAAAGGAGTTTTTATATGGAATTTAGTAAAAAGAATAATACTTTATTTTCGTACCTTAGTCCAAAGGAAAAAGAAGATATCATAAAAGATATAAAGTCTACATTAGTATCATTTAGATATTTTCTTGGTCTTCCTAAAGATGTTACATTTGGTTTAGAAGTTGAATATGATGAATTATCTCGAGAAGAAGTTAATGCTTTTTTACATTCTGTCGCTCCTTTATGGTATCCAACTCCAGAAACATCTCTTCCTCAAGGTGGAGAAGTTACATCTCCTGTTTTAACTGATAAATTTTCTACCTGGATTGATCTTAAAAATCTTTGTTCTTTTTTAAGAATTGCAGGAGCAACTACAAAAGATGGAGTTGGTTCTCACATTCATGTTGGTGTTGCAAATACTTTAGGAAATAATGAATATTCTTGGTTAAACTTCATTAAGAAGTGGATTATATATGAAGGTGTAATATTTCGATTTACAAATGGCGAAAGTGTTACTCCAAGAGCTAACTATAATAGTCATTGTTATCCAATTGCTCTTGATTTATATGATATGTTACTTAATAGTGAAGGTGATATTAATTTAGATACTTTAAATAGAATAATTCCTTATGATAGATTTCAATCGGTTAACTTTAAAAATGTTAAATGGCAAAATCTAAAAGACAATAATACTTTTAATACAATAGAACTTAGAAGTCCAAACGGTACTATAGAAGAGGCTATCTGGCAAAATAATGTTAACTTCTTTGTAAGATTTTTACTATCTTGTACCAAAGAGCAAGATGAAGATTATATAAAATTTGCTTTAAGAAAAATGGATAATGTTTATAACTACGGAGACTACTTTAAAATGGATATAGATAAAGTATTCAAATTAGTAGACGATATATTTAACAATGAACTAGATAAAGTATATTTTTTAAGACAATATATTAAAGATGAAGAAGAGTTACTAGAAGAAGGAATCAAACTTACAAAATCATTTGTAAAAGAAAAGTAATGTGATATATTATATTTATTGTTGGAGGTGTCTATATGGAAAAAGCAAATGCTTATGATTATTTAGAAAAAGAAGTTACTGTAGAAATTGATAGAAAGTTAGGAAGTAGACATCCTAAACATGGATTTATGTATATGGTTAACTATGGTTTTATACCAAATACGGTATCTGGTGATGGAGAAGAATTAGATGCATATTTACTTGGGGTATATGAACCAGTTGATTCATATAAAGGATATGTAATTGCAGTAATTCATAGAACAAACGATGACGATGATAAACTAGTTGTTGTACCAAAAGACAAATATTATTCAGATGATGCTATTCGTGCATTAACAGAATTTCAAGAAAGATTCTTCGAGTCTGAAATTATTAGAAAGAGAACAAGATAATTTTTTAAAAAAATTATCTTTTTTCATGCTATAATTTTAATGTAGTCTAGGAGGGTAAAGAAATGAAATATGATTTAATTGTCGTTGGAATGGGACCAAGTGCAGCATTTTTAGCATACGAACTAATTCAACTTGGTAATCATAAAAACGTTTTATTAATAGACCAAGGTAAAAATATAAAGAATAGAGTTTGTCCAATTGAAAAAACAGGTAAGTGTATGAAATGTAAACCATTTTGTAATATCACATGTGGTTTTTCAGGAGCAGGAGCATTTTCTGATGGAAAACTTCTTTCATACCATATGTCTTCCCTTGGCAATAGTGACGAAATGTATCTAGGTGGAAATGGAGGAGGTTACGTTAAAGAGTATTTAAGTGAAGAGGAAATTAAAGACTTACTTGTATACACTGATAACGTATATCTAGACTTTGGAGCAGATACTCATCTTGAAGGCATGGAATATGTTAAAGAGATAAGAGAATTACAAGATAAGGCAGCAGAAGTAAATTTATCACTTGTATCTTGTCCAATTAGACATTTAGGAACAGAAAAAGCTCATATTCTTTATACTAAGATTCAAGATTATCTTGAAGAACATGGTATAAATATGATGTATGAAACTGAAGTAAAAGATTTAATAATCGAAGATAATGTTATAAAAGGTGTTAAGATTAAACATAATAGATATAATGAAACAGAAGAGGTATTCGGTAATGAAGTAGTTCTTGCTGTTGGTAGAAAAGGTGCATCGTGGTTAAGTGATATGTGTAAGGTTCATAATATCAAAACTAAGATAGGTGCCGTTGATATAGGTATTCGTTATGAATTACCAGATGAGGTAATGAAAGATATTAATAAATATATGTATGAAGGAAAGTTCATAGGTCGTCTTGATCCATACGGAGATAAGGTAAGAACCTTCTGTCAAAATCCAAGTGGATTTGTATCTGCAGAAGTATATGATAATGGTCTTACTCTAGTAAATGGTCATTCATACAAAGACAAAAAGAGTACTAATACTAATCTTGCGATTTTAGTTACACATCACTTCACAACACCATTTGATAAACCAATTGAATTTGGTGAGAATGTAGCAAGAAACCTAAATAGTTTAGCAAATGGAACAGTCATGGTTCAACGTCTTGGTGATATCTACCGAGGAGGAAGAACTTGGCAAGAAACACTTGAGAAAAACTCAGTTGTTCCAACTTTAAAAGGAGCAGTTGCTGGAGACTTAACTTATTCACTTGGTTATAGAACTGTAACAGATATACTTAATTTTATAAAAGCAGTAGACAAAGTTGTACCTGGATTTGCATCTCCTGATAATCTTTTATATGGACCTGAAATAAAATTCTATAGTAACGAGGTAGTACTTAATAATAGATTTGAAACAAGTGTAAAAGGTCTTTATTCAATAGGTGATGGAGGAGGACTTACAACAGGTTTAATGATGGCATCTGCATCAGGAGTAAAACTTGCACGTATTATTTCGGAAGAAAAGTAGTTAATACTTTTCTTTTTTAATGGGTTTATTAACTGGTCTTTTTAAACCATTTATTGTATTATAGGGAATAACAAGTGAAGTGATTAAATGAAAAAGTTAAAAAAAATATATGTTGAAGTTACTAATGCCTGTAATTTATCATGTGATTTTTGTATTAAAAATGATCGTGATTTATCATTTATAAGTGATGATGATTTTTCTAATACATTAGATAAGATTAAAGACTATACAGACTATATTTATATGCATGTCATGGGAGAACCTACAATGCACCCTCATATTAATAATCTTATTAATATTGCTCATGATAAAGGACTATTTGTTAATCTAACAACAAATGGTTATCTAATAGATAAAATAAAAGATAATAAGAATATAAGACAAATAAATATATCACTTCATTCATTTGATCCTAAATACAAAAAAACATTAGAAGAATATATGAGTAATATATTTAATTCTATTGATGAATTATCAAAGAATACATATATATCACTTCGTATATGGACTAAAAGTAAATACTCATCTGAAATACTAGACTTAATAAATAATAGATATAATACTTCTATAAAACTAGAAGATATAAAAAGAAATATAACTATAAAAGAAAACATTTTTATGAGTACAAACGAAGAGTTTATTTGGCCAGATTTAAATAATCACTACTATGAAGAGGAAGGCACTTGTTATGCTCTTAAAGACCATATAGCAATACTTGTAGATGGAACTATTACTCCTTGTTGCCTAGACTCAAAAGGGATAATTAACCTAGGTAATATAAGAAAAAATACCCTGGGTGATGTATTCAATAGTACACGAGTGCAACTAATGCAAGAAGGTTTTAAAAATAATAGAAAAATAGAACCACTCTGCAAACACTGTAAATATTATATTAAATAGAAAGATTAGGTAAATATGAGGAAAATGAGTAATAAAAAACAATTATTAAATGCTCTTTCATCATATAATACAACTACTTTAGAAAAAGAATATTTAAGATCATTAATAGAACTAGATATAACACCATTTGATGATAATGATTCACTTGAAAGTTTAAAACTTACAAGTCTTACTAGAGAAATACTTAGATATAATTTATTAATTAAATCTATTGAATCTGTAACCTATGATTATAATCCTAAGAAATATAGATTATTGTTAGAAAAAAACTACAACTTCAATATGTCTTTAATAAGAAGAGAAAAAACATTTAATCTTCTAAATATTACATTTGGTAATGATATCATATTAACAATTCATGATAGAAAAAATATAGAAACTCTACTTGAAGAAAAACGTAAAAAATTAGAAGAATTAAATGATTATCATTATGATTATTTTTATATTTATTTCGGAGCTCTTGATTCTCCTGAAGACAAAAGAGAAGAACAAAGAGTACTAGATGAAATAAGAAGAACTGAGATAGAAATAGAAAAACTAGAAGAATTACTTGATCTAAGTGATATAGTTAATTATGATGAAAGAATTAAAGATAACTTACATATTGTGGAAACAAAAGATGAATATGTGTCTAGAGACGGAATAGAGACAACATCTGTTATTCATGAAGCAGGTAAGGTAAGAGTATTTAAAAAATCATTTAAATAAAAGATAAATAAACAATTTATCTTTTTTTGTCGTGTTGTAATAAAAGTTGTTTTTATATATAATATAATAAAGAAGTAAAAGAGGTAAGATATATGGTAACAATTCTATCGGTATTAGTTTTATCATTTATATACGTTTTGATTACTGCTATTCTTTACTATACAAAAAAGAAAGCTTTTACTGTTGAAAACGTATATTTTTCAATCTTACTTATAGTTACTTTAGTACTTATAGCCATGGAATTTGTTAACTGTGCATATGTCACAGTTAATTTAACCAAGATGGAAAATTTAATACATAAATTTTATGAAATAACACTATTTGTTTGGTTAACTATATTCTTCTTATATGGTATGCATATGGTTAATGAAAAGAAAGATAATATACTTACAATTAATACAACTAATATTATTAAAATTGCAGTTCTAGTTATCTATACTATTGCTGTTTCTACAATTATATATTTATTACCAAGTAAAATAGGTATCGCTTATGGAGCACCATATGAAAATGGTATATTTATATATTATTTCTATTTTATAATTGTATTTTATATGTTGCTTATTGATATTAATTTTTTCCTTAATAAAATTAAAGAAATAAGAAAGATTGCATCCGTAATAACATTCGAAGTTTTATTTGCTGTATTTGCAACTCTAAGATCATATTTCATGAATCCTGTATTCTTAGTTGAAGGAATTATAACATCTATAATAGTAATTATTATAGTTAATACTATAGAAAATCCTGATTTAAAAATTATTACAGAACTAGATGCTGCTAAACAAGAAACAGAAAAAGCAACACGTGCTAAAGATGATTTTTTAAGTAGTATGTCTCATGAGATTAGAACACCTCTTAATGCAATAGTAGGTTTATCTCAATTAATTTATGAAAGTGATAATGTTAATGAAGAGATAAAAAATGATGTTAATGATATCATGTATGCATCTCAAACCCTACTTGAAATAGTAGGTAATATTCTAGATATTAATAGAATAGAATCTAATAAGATGGAAATACAAAATATGAACTATGTTCCTGCTGAAATGATAGAAGAACTAGTTAAAGTAAACTCTGTTAGAATTGGTTCTAAGAATATTAAATTAAGTTACAATATTTCATCAGATGTTCCATATGAACTAGTAGGAGATAAAGTACATATTAAACAAATTATTAATAATCTTTTATCTAATGCTATTAAGTTTACTGAAGAAGGAGCTGTTATACTAACTGTAAATGCTATTAATGATGGATTTGTATCAAATTTAGTTATAACAGTAAGTGATACAGGTAAAGGTATTAAAACATCAGACTATGATAAATTATTCCATAAATTTGAACGTCTTGATACAGAGATTAACTCAACAGTAAATGGATCAGGATTAGGACTTGCAATAACTAAAAAGTTAGTAGAATTATTAAATGGTAATATAAGAGTTAATTCTACTCTTGGCAAAGGTTCTACATTTGAAGTAAGTATTCCTCAATCAATTAGCATGACAATGAATCCTAAACAAATTGCTCTTGAGTATAAGATTGAACAAATGGAAAATGAACAAGTCATTAATCGTAAGAAAAAGAGTGTCTTACTTGTTGATGATAGTGCAATTAACTTAAAAATTGCAGTTAACTTCTTAAAAGGTCAATTTATTAATGTTGATACTTGTACATCAGGAAGAGAAGCAATTAATAAAGTAAAAGAAAATACATATGATTTGATATTCTTGGATTTAAAAATGCCTTTGATGGATGGATTTAAGACAATCGATGAACTTAAAAAAATACCTGGATTTTCAACACCAGTTGTAGCATTCACGGCAGTTGATGAAGATGCAGAAGCAGTATGCTTAAATGCAGGTTTTAAAGCTATATTTGTAAAACCTTTTTCTAAAGCTCAATTCTTAAGAGAAATTAATAATTTAATAGATGCTAATTTAGTAATAGATGCATCTTTAGAAGAAAGTGAAAAGAATGTAAAGAAAGAACAAATTCCAACACTTAATTCGGTTATTAAAAACAATGCTGCAGCAAAAGAGTCTCCATCAAAACCAGAACTTCCTGAGATGCCGCCTCTTACACAGATGGATGATAAACCAGCAATTGATTTTGACAACAAATAAACTATAACTAATTTAAGTTATAGTTTTTTTTATTTTTGTATTATAATTATATTGTGATAACAATGAAAAATAAGAGGACATTTTTAATATATGTATTAGTAGTATTATTTATTTCATGCTTGTTTTATCTAACTGATAATGAGTCTCTTGGATTTAATAAAAATGAAACAACAACAACTACTAAACAAGTTTTTATAAGTGATGAAGATATTCCTGATTATGATGGTAAAAGTTACATAGTATTAAATGATAATAAACCATCTTTCTCTCCATCTTCATATGACTATAAAGAGTCATTTGAACTTTATAGTGAACTTGATAATCTAGGAAGATGTGGAGTTGCTTATGCACTTTTAGGCAAAGACTTGATGCCAACAGAAGAAAGAACAGGAATAGGTTCTATTAAACCGTCTGGTTGGCATACCATAAAATATGATTTCATAAAAGGAAAATATCTTTATAATAGATGTCATTTAATAGGTTTCCAATTAGCAGGAGAAAATGCCAATGAAAATAATTTAATTACATGTACAAGATTTATGAATACTGAATCTATGGTATCTTTCGAAAACAAAGTAGCAAAATACATTAAAGAAACAAATAATCATGTTTTATATAGAGTTACTCCAGTCTTTGATGGTAATAACTTACTTGCTAAAGGAGTACAAATGGAAGCATCTTCTCTAGAAGATAAATGTGGTAGTATTTGTTTTAATGTATTTGTTTATAATGTTCAAGATGGAGTAGATATTGATTACACGAATGGTGAATCAAAATTAAAGGAATAAGGTGATAATATGTTAGGAATTTTAATTGGTGTATCTATATTTATTGATTTAGTTTATATAGTTTATTATATAAAAATAACTAATTTAAAGAAAAAAAGAAAAAAGGGAAGACTTATATTTAAACTAATAGTTAATTTAATAGTTATTTCATGTATACTTGCTCTTTTAGATGGAGTAGTATACTTTATAACTGATGCAGGAAATAAGAAAAATATAGATGATAATACTACAACTAAAGAAGTTGAAACTACAGCTAAAAAGGAAGAACCAACAACAAAGAAGACTTCTTCCGTAAAAGTAGTATCTAAAGAATATCCTAAACTAGATTATATTGAAGGGGATAGAGAAGAAAAAGGATTTACTTCTAAAGGATATTTAATTGAAGAAGTAAATGGAGTTACTTATATAGATGGATATATGATAGCTAATAAAACATATGGTCTACCTGAAAATTATGTTCCTAAGAATGCAACTCTTTATAGAATTGCACCAGTAGCTCAAAGTTACTTAAATGATTTATTTAAAGCCGCAAAAGAAGCTGGTTATGACTTAAAAGATCAATCTGGTTATAGAAGTTATTCAGTTCAAAAAAATCTATACAATAATGCTTTAAACCGTGGTGGAAAAGAAGATGCTGATAGATATTCAGCAAGACCAGGACACTCTGAACATCAAACAGGATACGCAATGGATATTTGTGATAAAAATTATATGGGTGCATGTATTTCAACAGCTTATGATAAAGTACCATCAGCTAAATGGTTAAGCGATAACTGTTGGAAATATGGATTTATCTTAAGATATGTTAAGGGTAAAGAAAATGAAACAGGATATGGATATGAATCATGGCATTTTAGATATGTAGGAAAAGATTTAGCTGAAATTCTATATAACAATGGGGACTGGTTAACTATGGAAGATTACTTTGGTATAACTTCTGTTTATGAGGATTAATATGAAGATAGTATCATGGAATGTTGCTGGCTTTAGAGCTGTATTAAAAAAAGGATTTGAAGAGTTCTTTGACAAGGAAAATGCTGATGTATATTGTTTACAAGAATCTAAAACATTAGAAGATGAGTTTGATTTTAAAAAAGATGGATATGAAATGATTATTAATCCAGCTGAGAAAAAAGGCTACTCAGGTACTCTTATATTTACAAGAGTAAAACCTCTTAACGTAACATTTGGTATGGGGATTGAAGAACATGATCATGAAGGTAGAATTATAACTTTAGAGTTTAATGATTTCTATTTAGTTAATATGTATGTTCCTAATGTTAAAAGAGATTTATCTAGACTAGATTATAGAATGAAATGGGAAGATGATTTTAAAAACTATATTAAAAATCTAGAAAAGAATAAATGTGTAGTTGTATGTGGAGACTTTAATGTTTGCCACACTGAAAAAGATATTAAAAATGCTAAAGCAAACATTGGTAAAGCAGGATTTACTTATGAAGAAAGGGACAAGTTTACTAAACTACTTGAATCAGGTTTTAAAGATACTTGGAGAGAATTTAATCCTGATGTATCTGATAAATTTACTTGGTGGAGTTACATGGGACATGCAAGAGAAACAAATGCAGGTTGGCGTTTAGATTACTTTATTATAAGTAATGATTATTTTAATAAAGTTAAGACATCTAAAATATTAGATGACATATATGGAAGTGACCATTGTCCTATAGAACTTGTTATAGATATGGATTAATTATGAAAAAGTATAAATTAATAATAGTGTTATTTAGTCTTGTTCTTTTAACAGGATGTTCATCTAGTAAATTAGAAAAATATTTATCTAAAGAAGATTATAAATGCCAAAAGAGTATTTGCTATAGAAAAGATGCTTATGAAAATATTCAAACATTAGAAAAGACATTTGATATAAATAATAATAAATACTTTGAAAAAGAAACATTTAATATTCCAGGTTCTCAAGGTTATGATCTAGAGTATGATTGGTCTACTTTTGTTATCAAGGGTAAGTATTATTTACCAACTGCATCTTTTGAAGTATTCCTTAATGTTAAAGATGATAATTCATTTGAATGTAATTCAGATGATGAAGATAAGCTATATGTTAAAGCAGAGTGCATTGGCTTAAAAGAAAAACTAAAAACAGTTGCATCAAAAGTAGATGAAATAATTAAAAACAATCAATGAAACATAGACATTTGTCTATGTTTTTATATGCTTTTATATTATAATTAAGAAAAGGTGATCTTGTATGTTACAATTAAAAGACATATCAAAAACTTACATAACAGGTGAGTTAAAACAAACTGCACTTGATAAAGTTTCTTTAAACTTCCGTGACTGTGAGTTTGTATCTATATTAGGTAAAAGTGGTTCAGGTAAAACAACACTTCTAAATATCATAGGTGGACTAGATCATTATGATGATGGAGACTTAATAATTAATAATGTTTCCACTAAAAAGTATAAAGATAAAGACTGGGATTCATATCGTAATCATTCAGTAGGTTTTGTATTTCAAAGTTATAATTTAATACCACATCAAACAATACTTGAAAACGTTGAACTTGCTCTTACCATCAGTGGTGTTGGTCCAAGTGAAAGAAAGACTCGTTCTCTTGAAGCATTAGAAAAAGTAGGATTAAAAGACCAAGCACATAAAAAACCTAATCAATTATCAGGTGGTCAAATGCAAAGAGTTGCTATTGCAAGAGCTCTTGTTAATGATCCTGATATTCTTCTTGCAGATGAACCAACTGGAGCACTTGATACTAAAACAAGTATTCAAGTTATGGATCTTTTAAAAGAAGTATCAAAAGATAGATTAGTAATCATGGTTACTCATAACCCTGACCTTGCTGAAAAGTATTCTACAAGAATAGTAAATCTAAAAGACGGTTCTATAACTGGAGATAGTAATCCATATGAAATAGATAAGAAAACAAGAAGTATTTATAAGAACTTAGGTAAAGCATCTATGTCTCTTTTAACAGCTTTTTCTTTAAGTTTAAATAACTTACTTACTAAAAAGGGAAGAACTATACTTACATCTTTTGCGGGTTCTATAGGTATAATTGGTATTGCTTTAATACTTGCTTTATCAACAGGTTTCCAAAAGTATATAGATAAGGTTCAAGAGGATGCCTTAACTAGTTATCCACTTGTAATTAATGAGTATTCATCTGATCTTACAAGTTTATTATTATCTGCCTTTGGTAAAGATGACTCTGAAAGTGAAGATGGTTATGTCATAGAAAGTCAAAATATAGCAAATATATTTACTAGCATAGGAACTAATGATTTAAAATCATTTAAAGAATATATGGAGAAAAACCAAGAAGAAGTAGATAAGTATGTTAGTCGTGTAGACTATGGTTATAATATAACTCCTAATATTTATACCAAAGATTATAAAAATGAATTATTAAAAGCAAATCCAAGTGAATCTATTTCAACACTTATGGGAGCAGGAGGAATGTCTTCAACTAATGTATCTATGTATAATGCATCAAGTGTATTCTTTGAAATTAATAGTGATGAAAAAGAATTAGAAGACTCCATGGATATTATAAAAGGAAGACTTCCTAAGAAGTATGATGAAGTAGTTATAGTTATTCCAAATGAAGGTCATATTTCAGATTTACTTTTATACACTTTAGGATTTAAAGATCAAAAAGAATTAAATGATAGACTTACTAAAGTTTATAATGGAGAAGCTATTTCTAAAGATGAAATAGGTGAACCAATAAAAATTAGTTATGAAAGACTAATGGATACTGAATTAAAACTAATTCTATCAACTGATACATATAAATATAATAGTCAATATAATTTATATGAAGATATGACTGTTGATAAATCATTCATGAGTGATTTATATAATAAATCTCTTAGTTTAAAAATAGTTGGTATAGTAAGTCCAAAAGATGCTAATAATGCAACATCACTTATGTCAGGTGTTGGCTATAGATCAGACTTAATTAAATATATTATTAATGAATCAGCTAAGAGCGAAATAGTAAAAAAACAATTAGCAACAAGTGATATTAATGTTATAAGTGGTAAATCATTTGATGAAACAGATAACTCAACAGGAATTGATTTTAATGATTTAGTAACTATTGATACTAATAAATTAAATCAAGCATTCCAAATTAATATAAATGAAAATGATATTAAGAAGTTAACTGAAGGTTATATCGCTGAAATTAGTTCAATGATTACAGCTAACACAGGAGAAGCAGAAGCATTATTTAGAAGTACTTTAAGTGAAATATTCAAAGGCTTATTAAATGATTATATTGAGTCAAATAATACCATGGGTATTTCTCAAATAAAAATAGCAGATATAGAATCTATTATTGATGCTTATTTTGAAAAGAACGTAGTTAAAGAAAAATTAGGTTACTTAGAAAATAATTATACAGTTCCAAGTGATGTATTTGAGAGTATTTATAAAGAATTTATTAAAGGAGTTCTTCAAGTATATGTACTTAATGCATCTACTGATGGAGGAGTAAGTGCTTATATTACAGCCTCAGTTGTTAATGAAGTAGTTGATACATCAGTTAACAGTGATCTTCTAAAAGAAAGTACTCATGAAATTGGTATTAAGATGGTAGAAGCAAATATGCAAAAGAATATCTTAACTAAAGTAGGAGAGTTAAGTGCAGCTTTAATGTCTAAGATGGCTAATGCCTTTAAAGTAGATGAATCTAAGTTTAAAGAAGCATTTAAGTTTAATATGAACGAAGACCAAATAAAGAGATTATTTGCAGCAATGAGTACATCAAATGTAACACAAAGTACTCAAAAATCTAATCTATTAAACTTAGGTTATCAAGATTTAAACAATCCAAGTTCAATGTCTTTCTATTTTAAAGACTTTGATGGTAAAGAAAACTTTATAGATTTTATTGAAAAATATAATAAAGCAAATGAAGAAGATGAAGAAAAAGTATTAACATATTCAGATGTAACAGGAATACTTATTTCATCAGTTAGAGTTATTGTTGATAGTGTCTCTTATGTTCTAATAGCATTTGTTTCAATATCTTTAGTAGTTTCATCAATCATGATAGGAATTATTACATATATAAGTGTACTTGAAAGAACTAAAGAAATTGGTATTTTAAGAGCAATTGGTGCAAGTAAGAGAAATATTTCAAATATCTTTAATGCAGAAACATTTATAATTGGATTCCTTTCAGGATTAATCGGTGTTGTTGTTTCATGGATATTAATAATACCAATTAATATTGTTATTCATTCTATAACTGATAACCCTAATATTAATGCTGTATTACCAATAAAAGCAGCTATTGTATTAATATTGTTAAGTACTATTCTTACTTTAATAGGTGGTATTATTCCATCAAGAAGTGCTGCTAAGAAAGACCCAGTTCTAGCTCTAAGGACAGAATAATGATTAGAAAAGTTCAAGAAAAAGATTTATCAACTGTAGATAACTTACTAACTTTATTAATTCAAGATGAGAGAAAATATAATAAAAATATTAATCCTGATTTTAAAGTAGACGGCTGGTATCAAAGGTTTATAAATGATGATAATAGAATAATTCTAGTATATGAAATTGATTCAAAAGTAGTAGGTTATATATACGGTTATATAGATTTATCTCCTGTTAATATAAGGCCTGTTGCAATTCTTGATGCCTTATATGTAGAAGAAAGCTATAGAACAAATGGTATAGCTACTGAATTAATTGATGAATTTATTAACTGGGTTAAATCTAAAGATGCTATTTCTATAGAAGTAAGTGTTCTACTAGAAAATAATAAAGCTATAAATCTTTATCTAAAAAATAGATTTAAAAAGTATTCAGAAAGATTAAAACTAATGATATAGTTTTAATCTTTTTTATGTGGATTAAATGAATGACTTTTAAAAATATATGTGGATTTACATTACTATAAATGTGGAAATAAATAATATAATCTTAATACAAGGAAGTGAAAAAATGATACATATTAAAATAGACTCAAGAAAGGTAGTACCAGGAGATACTTTTGTAGCTATAAGAGGAACTACCACTGATGGACATAAATTTATAGATGATGTAATTAAAAAGGGAGCATCATGTGTTGTAATAGATCATGATATGGAAGTACCCAATAATGTAAAAAAAATAATTGTTAAAGATACTAATGAATGGTTAACTAACACTTTAGTAGAAAATTACTCAAGTGTTATTAATAAAATGAATCTAATTGGTATAACAGGCACAAATGGTAAAACAACAACAGCCTATCTTACTTACCAATTACTAAATGAATTAGGGGAAAAAACAGCCTACATAGGTACAATTGGATGTTATATTCCAGGAGAAGAAGTCCTTGAGTTACCTAATACTACTCCTAATATCTTAGACCTTTATGAGTTATTACTAAACGCTCTTTCAAAAGGAGTAGAAACCGTTGCCATGGAAACATCTTCTCACGGGCTTTCTCTTGGAAGAACAAAAGGATTAAAATTCAAAACTGGTTTATTTACCAATCTTACACAAGATCACTTAGACTATCATAAAACGATGGAAAACTATTTAAATTCTAAGATGTTACTACTAGATCAATTAGAAGGAACTATGTTACTTAATTCAGATGATAAAGCGTCTTCAAAATGGGAAGAACGTTTTAGTAAAACTAAAACATTTGGAAAAAATGGTGATATTAAATTAATTGACTATAGATTTGAAAATACTAATACAATTATTAATATAGAATATCTTGGTAAAGAATATACTATAACTACAAACTTATTAGGTGAATTTAATGTTTATAATTATCTTGGAGTACTTGGTATTGCTCTTGAAAGAGGATATAGTATTGAAGATATTATAGATAAAACTAAAGATGTATATCCACCTAAAGGTAGATGTGAACTTATTCCTTATAATGGAGGAATAATTGTTGTAGACTATGCTCATACACCAGATGCAGTTGAAAAGATCATTAATACTTTTAAAGGCTATGATGTAGTAACTGTATTTGGATGTGGAGGAGATAGAGATAAAACTAAAAGACCTATCATGGGTTCTATTGCATCAAACTTATCCAATGTAGCAATTGTTACAAGTGATAATCCTAGAACAGAAGAACCTATGAGAATAATAGATGATATAGTTGCTGGAATAAAAAAGAAAAACTATATAATAGCAGCTGATAGAAAGAAAGCTATTGAACTTGGTGTTAATGCAGCTAAACCTGGAACTGTAGTATTAATTCTTGGAAAAGGTCATGAAGACTATCAAATAATTGGTAGAGAAAAACATCATTTCTCAGATCAAGAAGTTGTAGAAAACTATATTAAAGAAAAAGAAGAAATTAAAAAATTAGAAAGAAAAAAAAGAGGATAATAATCCTCTTTTTAAAGTGCCAAAACAAGGAAATAATAAAGTAAGAATAAACCTAACATTATTAAACCATTAAGTCTTGTTATTATTCTTCCTTCAATAGCAAATACAAATAATAAATCAGCTGCTAACATTACCATTACACAGTCAAGTAAGTTAACTTCGCTTGGAATTAAGTTACCATATACTAAAACTGGTAAGGTAAGAACTATACACATATTAAATATATTACTACCAATTATATTACCAATTAATAAGTCCTGTTCACCTTTTTTGGATGAAACTATTGTAGTTACAAGTTCAGGTAGAGAAGTACCAAATGCAATAATTGTTAAAGCAATTAGTCTTTCGCTTAGACCAATTAAGTTTGCAATTTCAACTGATGAATCAACTACTAAATCAGAACCAAATACAATTCCAACTAATCCAACTATAACAAGTAAGAATGATTGCCATACACCGAACTGAGGTCTACCACGATATTTTTCCCCATGTTTTAAAGCAGATCTAATAGTATAGTTTAAGAAAACACCAAATATTAATAACATAACAATAGCGTCTCCTATTGAAAACATATTAACAGTACCATTTTTCAATATTTCATCATTTATAAGTGCTATGAAAACACCTGTAATTAATAAACAAATAGGAAGTTCTGCTTTAATTGTGTTATTTTTTACAGCAATTGGTCTAACAAGAGCAGCAAGTCCAATTAGCATGAATATATTAAGCACTCCAGAACCAATTACATTACCAAATGTAAGATCGCCTGAGTTGGTTTTTAGTGCTTGAAATGATACAGCAAGTTCTGGTGCCGAGGTACCAAATGCAACAATGGTTAAACCTATTATTGTCTTAGGTATTTTAAAATTCATTGCAATAGATGCAGCACCATCTACAAACCAATCAGCTCCCTTTATTAAAAGGGCAAATCCTACTATTAAAAGACAAGTATTTAAGAATATTGTCATTTTACTCACACTCCATAATTAAATATTAGCATATTATTATTTTAAATTGAATATAGAACGAATGTTTGGTATAATACTAATGATTGAAGAGGTGATAAAAATGGATCGAATATTTATGTGTATTGATTTAAAAAGTTTTTATGCCTCAGTTGAATGCCGTGAAAGAGACCTTGATCCTTTAGATACTAATTTAGTTGTTGCAGATCCTTCAAGAACAACTAAAACAATCTGTTTAGCTGTAAGTCCATCCCTAAAAGCACATGGAATATCAGGACGTGCTAGATTATTTGAAGTTGTATCTCGTGTTAAAGAAGTAAATGATGAACGTCTTAAAAAGTCTTCTCATAAACGTTTTAAAGGTTCTTCTTATATAGCATCAGAATTAAAAAATAATAATGACTTAAAATTAGATTATATAGTTGCACCTCCTCGTATGAAATTATATATGAAGTACAGTACTACTATTTATAATGTATATTTAAAATATCTATCAAAAGATGACATATATGTTTATTCAATTGATGAAGTATTCTGTGATATTACAAATTATTTGAAATTATATAAATGTACTCCTGAAGAACTAGTTAGAATGATGATTAAAGATGTTTTAAATGTAACAGGTATAACTGCAACAGCAGGAATAGGTACTAATATGTATTTAGCTAAAGTTGCTATGGATATTGTTGCAAAGCATAGGGATGCAGATGAATATGGGGTACGTCTTGCCCAGATTGATGAAATGTCTTATAGAGAGTTACTATGGAACCATCGTCCTTTAACAGACTTTTGGAGAGTAGGAAAAGGAATTGCTAAAAAGTTAGAAGAACATCATATGTATACCATGGGAGATGTATGTTTAAAATCAATTGAAGATGAAGATTTACTTTATAAGTTATTTGGAGTAAATGCCGAATTATTAATAGACCATGCCTGGGGATATGAACCATGTACTATAGAAGATGTAAGAAAATATAAACCAACAACTAACAGTATAAGTGTTGGTCAAGTTCTTCATGAACCATATAATTTTTTAAAGGCTCGTCTTATTGTAAGAGAAATGATTGAAGGATTATCTTTAGATTTGGTTAAAAAACATAAAGTTACATCTCAGTTAGTTTTAACAATTGGGTATGATGTAGATAACCTAAATATTCCTAAGATAAGAGATCACTACTCAGGTCCAATTACTTTTGATTTTTATGGAAGAGCAGTTCCAAAACATGCTCATGGAACAATTAATATAGATCACAAGACTTCATCATATGAAGTACTTGCAGAAAAAGTAATTGAATTATTTGATCATATAACTAATATGCAATTATTAATTAGAAGAATAAATATTGCAGCATGTAATATAGTAGATGAAAGAGAAGTAGAAAAAGAAGTACATATTAAACAAGTAGATTTATTTTCAAACTTTGAAGAAGAAAATAAAAAAAGAGAAATAAGTAAAAAACGTGAAAAAGAAGAACTTGTTTTAGAAAGAACACTTCTAAATATAAAAGAAAAATATGGTAAGAATGCTATATTAAAAGGAATGAATCTTGAACAAGGTGGTACAGCAATAGATAGAAACAGTCAGGTAGGTGGTCACCATGGATAAGTATGCATCAATTATTAATATTAAACATTTTGAACCTAGACATGAAAGAATGTCTTTATATGCACGTTCTGCCCAGTTTGCACCATTTGCGGCTCTAACTGGTTATGAAGAGTCAGTAGAAGAAACAGGAAGACTTACAAGTGAGAGAATAGAAATAGAAGAGGGATTAAAAGAAATCATCAATGGGGAACTTTTAAAGATAAAAGAAGTAATAAAAGAAAAACCAGTTATAAAAGTAACATATTTTGTAAAAGATACTAAAAAGACAGGTGGTAAATATGTTACTCTAGAAAATTCTATTAAAAGAATAGATGAATATAAAAAAGAATTAGTATTTATTGATAATTCTAAAGTTAAAATAGAAGATGTAATTAAATTAGACATAAAAAAAAGAGAAACCTAAGTTTCTTTTTTTATAATCCTAAAATAAGTGTTGCTATTTTAAAGTAAATTAATAATGAACATGCATCAACAATAGTTGTAATAAATGGACTTGCCATAACTGCTGGGTCAAATCCTATTCTCTTAGCCACCATTGGTAATGTTCCACCAATAATCTTTGCAATAATAACAGTAATACATAAAGTAACACATACAGCAGCTGCAACTGGAATAGTAACTCTATCAATAACAAGTAATTTTACAAAGTTACATACAGCAAGTACTATTGAACAAAGTATAGCAACTCTAATTTCTTTCCATATTACTTTAAATATATCTTTAAATTCAATTTGATTAAGTGATAAAGCACGAATAATAGAAACAGATGCTTGTCCACCAGCATTACCACCTGTATCCATTAACATTGGTATAAATGCTGTTAATACAGTACAAGCTGCTAACTTACTTTCAAATGAAGAAATAATTCCTCCTGTAAAAGTAGCTGAAATCATAAGTAATAATAACCAAGGAATACGTGATTTAAATATTTCAAATGTCGTAATCTTATCATATGGTTTATCAACTGGTATGATGGCAGCCATCTTTTTCATATCTTCGGTTGCTTCTTCTTCAAGTACATCGACAACATCATCGATAGTAATGATACCAACAAGTCTTTTTTCTGAGTCAACTACAGGCATGACAGTGACGTCATATTTCTTAAATATGTTAGCAACTTCCTCTTGGTCCATTGATGTAGTAGCAAATATTTCTACAGGTTTAGCAAGCTTATCAATAGTTTCATCTTTACTAGCAAATAATAAATCTTTTAATTCAACTTTACCATCAAGTCTTCTTTCTTTATCTAGAATGAAAACATTATCGATAGTTTCATATTCATCAGCACGTTTTTTAAGAATATTAATAGCACTTTCAACTGTAATAGTATTTTTAAGTTCCGCATATTCAGTAGTCATTAAAGAACCAGCTGAATCTTCTCTATAATTTAAAAGTTTATTAACATCTTTTCTTGTTTCTTCATTACATTTTTTTAATATTTTATCTACAAGATTAGCAGGCATTTCTTCTAGTACATCGGCAGCATCATCTGAGTACATCTCTTCAATAAGGGCAACTGCTTCTTTATCACTTAAGTATTCTAATACTTCAGTTGAAATTGAAGGATCAAATAATGCAAATACATCAACTGCATCATCTTTCTTTAATAGTCTAAATAGTACAATTATGTCCTTAACATCAAATTCACTTAATATTTCAGCAATATCTGAATTGTTCATTTGAGATAATTCTACTTTTAGGATTTTATAGTTTTTCTCTTCTAAAAGAGATTTGATTCTTTCTTCCATAATATACCTCCAAAAGTGATTTTTTTAAAATAATAACTATGATAATCATTCAGGCTATCCATAATAAAACATCACTCCTTTCAGTATTACGATTACATTATATCGTTAATGATGTGAAAAAATAACCCCTTTGAATATTTTTTCGCAATACAAGTCCTAATTTTACAATATTTTGTTTTATTTTTCAAATTTCTACTTTATATATTTATACTTAATAGTTTTCTGTTGCATTTATAATTATTTTTTTTATAATAAACATTAATTTGGAGGAGTATCTATGAAAGATAAAAGAAAACTTATATCTTTATTTATCTGTTCAATTATTATTCTTGTTTGTACAGTATCTTATATTTTTTCTTCATCTTTAGTTAGAAATGAAAAAGGTATACTTGCATATGTTGATGATGTAAAAGTAATAACTACTTCAACTACTACTAAAAAAGAGTATAAAAAAATAGTTGTTGAAGCTCCTGGTGATGTAAGTGAAAACATTATTAATGTTGCCTATGAAGAATTAAGTTTTATTCCAGATACTCTGCAAGATTTATTTGTATCATCTTCATGGCATTTAGTTTTATCTAATGATAATCTTTCAAAAGTATACTTTGATAATAAATATAAAAGTGTATTAGGATTAACTGAATATGAATCATCTTCCATAATACTTGAAGCAAAAGAAAAGTCTATAAGGGAATCTTTAATTCATGAAATGGGACATTTTCTAGACTATATAACTGGATTTACTACCATGGAAAATGATTTTGAAAATAATTACTATAATATTGAATTGAATGAGTTTAAAAGTCATATAAAAAATCCTGGATGTGTAAGAGATTCTCAAGAATTATTTGCAGAAGAGTTTTTCTATATGTTTAAGGATAAATCAAAATGTACGCCATTAGTATTAAACTTTATACAAACGAAGTTAAATAGTATATAATAAAAAAGAGGTAATAAATATGGAAAAAGATATAAATACAGAATGTAATAATTGTAAAAAGAAAGTAACAAAGAAAAGAAGTGCTAAAAAAGTAATTACTATAATTACTCTTGTTGCAGTACTTGGTCTAACTGGTGTAGGTATAAAAAAACATATAGATTCTAAACCAACATATACACTTAATGAAGAAACTAAGAAGAATGAGTTAGATGGAACTATTACATATGGAAAATTTACTGGTTATAGACTTTATACACTAATAGACTTAAATGGTGAAGAAAAATATGTAATAGGTAAGAGAACAATAGATGGAATATCTGATCTTTCTAATGGTTTAAAGTATTCTCTTACAAGTGATAAATATAAAACATCAGAAGTATATATAGCTAAAGAAGAGTATCTTGATGGGTATTTAATTACTTTAGATTATGTTCAACAAGTATATGATTCTACTGATATAGCAAATATATGTGAAGCAATAGAAGAATATAAATCAAATGTATCTTCTGAAGAGAAAACTCTTACTAGATAGTTTATAAACATTTTAAAAATGTTATAATTATTAAGAGGAGGAAATATGAATAATAATATCAATTTATATTCTAGAGTATTTAGATGGCTAGCAATAGGTTTACTAGTATCATTCTTAGGAGGATATGTTTTATCTCTTAATGACGGAGCACTTCTAGGACCAATAATTACAAGTGGTACTTGGACTATTGCAATAGTTGTACAAGTATTGATAGCTTTATTATTTGGAGTTTTACTTAAGAAGATAAACTATACAACATGTATAATATTCTATCTAATTTATTGTGCTATAACAGGTCTTGATATTGGATGTGTCTTATTAGTATATGAAATGTCTAGTGTTATATATATCTTTATAGCAACATCTGCTATATTTGCTTTTTTATCATTCATAGGTGATAAATTAAATGTAGATGTAACTAAATTAGGTACTATACTTGTAATATCTTTAATTGGAGTAATAGTATTTTCAATCTTAAATATGTTAATATTCCATTCAGAAATAACTGCTTTATTTATTGCTATAATAGCTTTAGTAGTTTTCTTAGGATTTATTATTTACGATTTAAAGATTGTAGAACCACTTGCAGACTTCTATGGTGAAGATAAAGCTGCTATTTATTCAGCATTTCAATTATATATAGATTTTATAAACGTATTTATAAGACTATTAGAAATATTTGGAAAGAGAAGAGATTAGTTTTTACTAATCTCTTTTATTTGACTTATTTAACTAAAAGTACTAGAATAAACGACAATTTATGGGGGAAGTGTTGGTATGAAGAAAAATATTCTAAGATTACTTTTTTTAGTACTTGTTTTATTTGTTAACATAAATTTAGTACCACTTGTTTGGACTACTAATATGCCTACTTATTTAGCTAATGATAATATCATTGCTTTAGTAGATACTGACGAAGAAAAACCAGTAGAAGTTAATCACTTAGTAAAAGACTTACAAGAAGAATATAATAATACTGATATTAAAGCAGTACTTACAATAGATAATACTGATTATTCAACTCCGGTTATGCAAACAAAAGATAATAAATTTTATCTATTCCGTAATCTTTATAAGAAAAAAGATGAATTTGGTACACCATTTGTTGATTATAGAGTAGATTTAAATAATGCTAAAAAAACATTAATATTTGGTCATAATTCTATATATAGACATATGGCTTTTGAAATACTTAATAATTATTATGAAGAGTCTTATTATAAAGATCATCAATATATAACTTTATATCTAGAAAATGATATAAAGAAATATCAAATATTCTCTGTCTATGTAGAAACAAAAGACTTTGACTATTATGATATGAAATATACAGAAGAAGAATGGAATAAACATATAAATAAACTTAAGAATAAATCATTCTATGAAACTAATGTAGATGTTGAAAGTGAAGATAATATTTTAATATTACAAACATGTTCTACATCTAAGAAATTTAAAACAGATAAATATAAATTCATTATAGTAGTAGCTAAAGAGGTTTAATATGAGTCTACTATTGTGTAATCTAGTATATTGTTTATTCTTATTAGTAATAACGGTTTTAATATAAAAGTAGAGTAGTACTCTACTTTTTGTATGTTATAATACTATTATAAGAAGGTGAGTATATGGTAATTACATTAGATGGTTTAAGTGGAACTGGTAAAAGTTCTATATCAACTCTTTTAGCAAAAGATTTGAATTTAAAACAAATTAGTTCAGGAGATTATTTTAGAACATTTGCATATCTATTAGAAAAGAATAAATTAGATATAAATGAGGAGACAATTAAGTATTTTAAAACACTTAATATTGAAAGGAAAAAAGGAAGACTTTATTTAAATGATGAAGATATAACATCTCATATTAAAACCAAGAATAATAATATAGAGTCTGCTCGTATAGCAAATGAAAAACTAATACAAGATCTTGTTGATGAAATAGAACATAGAGAATTAACTAGTAATTCTATTATAGATGGAAGAGATGTTGGAGTTCGTTTTGGTGATGCGGACTTCAAGTTCTTCTTAACAGCAAGTAATGCTAATAGACTAACTCGTGCTAATATGACTGAAGATGAAATAAAAGAAAGAGATAAATGGGATTTAAAAGGTAATATTAGAAAGAGTAATGATATTATTGAAATAAATACTGATGGTAAAACATTAGGTGAAATAGAAAAAGAAATATTAGATATTATAGGAGAGTAAATATATGAAAATGCATTTAGATGACGCATACTTTAACAAAGTAAAAAATGGTACTAAAACAATAGAAGTAAGACTTAATGATGAAAAAAGAAGAGAGCTTAAAGTAGGAGATATAATAGAATTTCAAAATAGAAAAACAAAAGAAGTAATTAACTGTAGAGTTAAAAATCTTTATATTTATAATAATTTTGAAGAATTATATAAAAAACATGATAAAATATCTTTAGGATATGAAGAAAGTGATATTGCTAGTCCTTCAGATATGAGAGAATTCTACTCATTTGAAGACACAATAAAAAACGGGGTTGTAGCAATAGAAATAGAAGTGATTTAAGTGATTCAAAAAGTAACTCTAAAATATGTAGTTATAGCAAGTTTTATATTAGGTGTAATGTTTACTTTATCCTTTGGTATATATGGATATAGTTATTATGATATCTATTTACATCGTGATACAACAGGTGGCATAGTTGAAAAAGTAAACTTAAAAGATGGTACATCAGTTGTAAGATATACAGTAGAAGACATTACAGTTAAAAAGACTATGCATTTTATAGATACAAATGTTAAAGAAGGAGACTCAATAACTATCTATTATGATAAACGTGATCCTGGAGCATCTTTTATCTATGAACAAGCTATGATGATTTTTATTCTTTTCTTAATAGGAATATTCTCATTATGTGTATTTGTAGTAACATTTATTATCTATAAAAAAAGACCAAAAAAGAAAAGTGTAAAAACTAAAAAAAAGAAAAGTGTAAAAGTTTTGTCAAAAAAATAATCAAAAGATTATCAATTATAATTTATTAGTGTATATTGTAATTGTAGGGAGTGATTAATAATGAATTATCCATCTATTGATAAAATTTTAAACATAATTGGATCTAAATATATTCTTATTCATGTTGCTTCACAAAGAAGTAAACAAATAATTGAAAATGGTTATCTTCAAAAGAAAGAATCTGAATATGTTTCCAAGAAAGAAATAGGTAGAGCTTTAGAAGAAATTGAAGCTGGATTAGTAAAAGTTATTAAAAAAGAGGATAATTAGTTATCCTCTTATTTTGTGGAGGTTTTATGTTAGTATTATTAGAAACATTTATTATCTTTATATTAAGTTTAGTAATATTTATAACTAGTAAGAATATTTTATACTATGTTACATTTGGTTTATTAATTGCAATGTTAATTCCTTTTATTAGATTACTATTTAAAAGAGGAACTAAAGCACTTAGTATAGGATATACATATACAAGTACAAATATAATATTAGTAGTATTAAATCTAATACTATATACATTATTTTTTATATTTAATATAAATGTTATTTTATACGTAATTATTGGACTTAGTGGTTTAAAATTAGCAATTGATGTAGTAAAATTAATAACTGGAAGAGAAATTTTAATTTAATGCTTGACAAGACCATATTTCATGGTATAATCAAATTGTTTTAAAAAGGAAAGCGATGTATCCACATCCACCCGAGTTGTGCGAATAGTACTGGGTAAGAAAGCCAAATATAAGTTATTAAAAATATTAAATTCTATTGATAATTTTTTATAATGTAAAAAAGGTTTTTAAAGTGGATACAATTTGTATTCACTTTTTATTATTTAAAGTTAAGTTAAGTGGAGGTGTTTAACATAGCAAATTTCAATAATAAAAAACAAAACAAAGACGAATTACCAATTAATGACAGAATTAGAGTTCCTGAAGTAATGTTAATAGGACCAAATGGAGAACAAATGGGCACTAAGAGTATTGAGTTCGCAAGAACAATTGCTCAAACAGCAGGACTTGATCTTGTTCTTATGAATCCTGGTAATGATCGTGCTGTAGCTAAAATCATGGATTACAACAAATTCAAATATGAAAAGAGCAAGAAACAAAAAGAAGCACTTAAGAAACAAAGAGCAGCTTCTAAAGACTTAAAAGAATATCAATTATCAGCAAAGATTGATATTCATGACTTTGATACTAGAGTTAAGAATTCTCGTGAATATTTACTTAAAGGTCATAAGATTAAAGTAACTATTCGTTTTAGAGGAAGAGAAATGGCTCATACAGAAATTGGTGAAGAAGTTATGTTACGTTTTGCTGATGCTTTAAAAGAAGTATCAACTATTGAAAGCAAACCTAATCTAGAAGGTAGAACAATGACTATGTTCTTAGCACCTATAAGCAATAATTAAGGAGGAAAAAAGATGGCAAAAAATAAAATGAAAACTCATAAAGCAACTGCTAAAGTTTTAAAGAAACACAAAAGTGGAAAATTAACTTACATGAAGAGTGGTAGTACTCATAAAACTGCAAAAGATTCTTCTAAACAAGTAAGACAAAGAAGAAACAAAGGACAATTAGCGAAAGGAATAGCAAAGAGACTTAAGAAAGTTATCTAATCTATTAAGGTGAATTAAATGACAAGAGTTAAAGGCGGAAACGTTGCAAAGAATAGACGTAGAAAAGTTTTAAAAAGAGCTAAAGGTTACTTTGGTTCAAAACA
>OCVV011296007.1_pt1 | contig 30285 bp, 57 predicted proteins | sample 1539721 | NCBI WGS metagenome assembly OCVV01 (sample SAMN02144230, study PRJEB22623) | gut metagenome | biome: sheep rumen | host: Ovis aries | place: New Zealand | reverse complement strand
AACTGTTGGATTCGCAAGTCCAGTAACGGCACGGAATCGAACATGGAAGCCGAGAAGGGGCAAGCATCGGACGCATACAAGCGTGCAGGATTCATGGTTGGAATAGGCAGGGAACTGTACTCCGCTCCGAGGATTTGGCTTGACAAGGATGTAGACCAGTATTCCCTCAATGTCGAGTCCATCAGTTACGATGTCAATGACAAGATTTGCGACCTTGTGATATCGGGGAAAGTTGACGGGCAGAAGGGGCGTGTTACAGTATATTCCTTCCATAGCGGAAAGGCGGAGACGGTGGAAACGCCGAAGGCAGAAAAGACAAAAGAAGAAAAGCCGAAGGCAGAACCGCAGGGCGTTGACCATGAAACCTTGGAGAAGATTCGCAACATCGTTGCCAAACTGGAATTTGAGGGCAAGAACCTTGACGAGATACTTGCCTACTATAATGTGAAGACCATCGGCGAGATTCCGCTTGCGAAGTGGGAGAAGATGCTTGCGAGGGTTCGGGGCGTATGACGACGGCAAGAGAGGAAGCACTTCACTTGTTTCAGAAGTGCAGGAAGTTAGAGATTGCAGACGGGCATAACGGATATATCCAATGCCCGTACTGTAACAGATGGATACCCGTTGACGATGCGGTGGCGGTGCATTACATCCCACGCCAGTTCCGAGCCTTGGAGATCGAGCCGAGGAACGTGTGGGCAGGGTGTTCGATGTGTAACGGAACTGACCAGTTGCAGAGCAATTCGGGAGAGTATCACGAACGGTTCAGAAACTGGTTAATCGAGAACGAAGGTGAATGGATTGTACTGTGGTTGGAGAACCGCAAACGGGTAATGGTGAAGCATGGGACGAGATTCTACAAAGAAAAGATAGAGGAGTACAGAGAATGGCTAAAAAAGAGAAAAGAACAAGGTATCTGATCGTCAAGGTGACGGATGCAGAGTTTGAGCGACTGGAGAAGGTCGCAGGGCATTACAAGAAATCGGAGTTCATAAGGGATGCAATCTCGGAGAAGATAGAAAGAGAATCCGAGGGTTGATTTCCTCGGGGCAATACCTTAAAATAGACTTGTTCAAGGAACGTGGGAAGTCCGAGGGCAAGAACCCTTGTGCAAAGGGGTGTTATATGATGCGGAGAGACAACTGTATCATATCTTCCCACAACACCTCTTTGCATGAGGGTTTTTGTATATAGGGGGGTTAGATGAATCACAGTTTCAACATCGAAGTAGCACAAAGGTATGGAATCGAAGAAGCCATACTGTTGGAGAATCTGTTTTGGTGGTGCGAGAAGAACCGAGCCAACGGCAAGCACATCGTCAACGGCAGGGCGTGGACATACAATAGTGCCAAAGCCTATGCGGAGTTGTTTCCGTATATGTCTCCTGCAAAGATTCGCAGGGTGCTGATAAGCATGGAAGAGCAAGGGTTGATTTATTCCGATTGCTTCAACGAAAACAAGTACGATCAGACCAAATGGTACACCCTTACAGATTTGGCAAATGCATTTTACAAAAATGTAAAATCGAATGAACAAAAATGTGAAATCACTATTACAGATATAAAACCAAATACAAAACCAGTTAAGAAGAATAATCCACCCACGCTTGAAGAAATCGAACAGTTCTGCAAGGAAAGGGGGAACGGAGTTGACGCCAAGAGGGTGTACGATTACTATTCATCGGCAAATTGGAAGGACGGAAGGGGAAACCCAGTCCGTAACTGGAAACAGAAAATAATCGCCGTGTGGGAAAAGCCGAAAGAGGATAAGAAGGTCGGCAAGGTCGCACACGAAAGAGAAGTGTATGACAAGGACTTCAACGAGGACGGTACATTCAAATGGTAGATAGCGGATTCAGATCAACACAGAGACAAGCAGGAATATGGAAACGGGACGAGGATTCTTTTCTTGAAGGAATTGTCCCAAGAAAGGGGCAGGAAAGCGGATTCAAGGCGATGCAGGAACTTGCAGAGAGAAAACTGTCACTCGTTATACTGGTCGGAGAAACGGACGCAGGAAAGAGTTTTCTGCTTTCGGGGTATATCAATAACAAGTTGGAAAAAACTCACTACAACGGGCAGGAATCCACCGCTAGGTACATGACTTTCTTCGACTTGGAGTTGGCGTTGCGTTCGGCACAGACAACTGGGACGATGGATGTTCTGTTCAATCGGCTTGTATCGTATCGGGACTTGGTCATAGACGAGTTCGGCAGGGGCAAGTGGAGCGAGTTCACATCCACGTTCTTTGAGAATCTGTTGATAAGACGCCACGGCGAGAAGAAGCAGACGGGAATCGGAACGAATTTGAGCGGTGCTGAACTGAAAGAAATGTTGGACTTCGCCGTCCTTCGCAGAATCAGACAAGACGGAAAAGTTGTCCAGTTAAAAAAGAATTGAAAAAAAGTATTTACATAGGTTAAAATTATCATGTGGTTATCCACAAAGGAGATTGAAATGGCAAGACATGGTGAATGTGATTGTTGTGAGCGTGAGTTCCAGTTGAACAACGATATGTTCTACATCGAGAAGTATGACAAGACATTCTGCTCCGAATCCTGCATGAAGCGGTGGGTCAAGGAGAACATTCTCGATGATGTCATAGACGAATGGCTTGACGAGAACGCCTACGAAGGCAAGATCGAGGACGAAGACCCGTGGGCAAGGTACGGCGTCAGCGTAAATGATTTCATATGAGTATTATGCCGTAGGTTCGTAGAAAGCGGTATGATATAGTCGCTCCCCCGAAACAAAAATTTCATTTGGAATCAAGTATAGAATCAGTCGCAAATCGGGGGAGTGACACTTTATTTTCGGGGGTAAACATGACAGACAGAGAACGATTGGAGAACACACGGATTGCCATACTCGACATGATTGCCGAGCATGAGAGGAACGCCGAGTTTTGGAAGAACAGAGACTTCCGTCAGCATGAGTTCCACAAGGGCAGAATATTTGAACTCCGCAAGGTGCTGAAAGTGTTGGAGCAGGAATGAAGGGAAGGGAAAGAATCGGTAAACTTGAAGCGGAAATCAAGGTGAAGCACCCCGACTGGGAGATCAGAGTGACTGACTTCTCAAACAAGACCGTGCAGGGAGATTTTCTTGAACTGGTGATATCCGATTGCGGAGTCCCCGTCTGCGGTGTAGCATGGGGAATCGGGACATACGGATATCAGTCCGATCTGTTGGAGTTCTACGGGAACAAGACGAAAGGGTTCATCAAAGAGGACGAAGCACTATTACTGTGCGAGGGGGAAATGGAGTGCGTAAGAGGTTAGCGGAATTTATACTTCTGATCGTGGCGAGAATACGGCTGAAAATGGAGAAGCGGTTTTTCAAGCATCGTTCGCCGAAAGGTTGGGAAGAAATGGAAGATTTGGAGAACTGGAACAATGTTCGTGATTTGGATTCTGATTCCTTTGACTATGTCATAAATCAGTTGCCGTACAAATCGGACGCCATGCAGGGTTTCATGGACTATTCGTTCCCGATAGACCGCCCCGAATACTTTTTCAAGAACCTACCGTATGGCAGGGATTGCGATGACTGGACACGGGTGTGGTGTTCCTATTGTAAGTACCACAAGCAAGTGGTCGAGGAATGGATAGTAACCACGATCAGACACCCGTTCAAGGACAGTCATTTCGTTGCGGTGGTACATGAAGACAACGGGTTCAGACTGTTGGACTATCACCGTTGGCACTTGAAACCGACCGTGGAGCAAGCCGTGGCAAGCGTGTGCGACCATTGGACATCGTATGATCCCGAGAATTTGCTTGCGGTGAGGTACAAGACGTGGACACCGTGAATCTGTACAAGGAACTGTTGTCAAGGTTCGGAATCGAGAAACAGACCCTTATGCTCGCAGAAGAGCAGGGCGAGTTAATCAAGGCTATAAACAAGAAACTTCGTGGTAAAGGAGACAGATTGAGCATTGTTGAAGAAATGGCTGATGTGGTTATAATGCTTCAACAGATTGCCCAGTTCTTCGACATCGACAAAGAGGAAGTGAATCTGATCGTTAACAAAAAATTGAAACGTACGGAAGAACGTTTAGCAAAAGGAGAAGTGTAATGGCAAAGAAAACAACAGAGAGCAGGGTACAAAAGGCGGTGAAGGCGTTTGTCGAATCCGAGGAAAGACAACAGACGCCCGAAGAAAAGAGGGAAAACGCATGGTTTCCGATGCATATCAAAAGCATCATGGCGAACAAGGACAACGTGTGCTATGAGAACGGATTCAAGACGGGTGAAAGCATTGTCAAGACCTTCGGGTTCTCGATCTCCGAAGCGTGGAAGTTTGAAGACGGTCTGCGGTTGTTCTATGTCGGCGTAGTGAACGCAATCGAGAAACTGGAGAAGGAGAAGTCCCAACCGTCCGATTTATCTTAACAATGTTAAGTAGTTCAGAAAAAAATTTCCTCAAAAAGTGAAAATAATCCGAAAAAAGTATATACATTTATCTCGGGTTGTTGTAACTTATATATGTAATCAATGATTACAAAGGAGTCGAACATGAAAGCAAGAATCAACAAGAAAGAGTACAGAGAAGAAATCAAGGGAATGTCCAAGGACGAGTTGCTTGAACTGAAAGCCGTTCTGCTGAACAGACAAAAGCAGATTGAGGAACTTGGTGCAAGAGACGAGGGCATTAAACAGAAGATGGCAGTTATCGACAAGTTGGTAGGCAACGTTACAATAGACAAGGAAACCGCAGAATTGTTAAGCAGGGGTTGAAACCCCTGCAAAGGAGATAACATGGAACAGAAACTTTTTGAGAAAGCGGTCAAGAGGTACAACGATCTGATGAACGATATGTGCCTTGAATTCTTGACGATCGGGACTTCTCTGACAGAGGACAGAGAGGACAAAGCGAAGTGGAACATTCGGGATTTGGTATCCGAGTGCCAGTATCAGTTGGACACCTATTACGAGTGCGGTCACAACAACTACGAACTTCGCAACGAAGGCGAGGACGGCAGAAGGGCGTGGAGATCAGAGACGGCAAAGTACCGCCGATTCATCAACGCATATCTCCCGTTTATCGGTGGTGTGAAGTGCCACAGTCGGCATTGTAGCAATTATGATAATTGACCGAGGTTTCCTGCGGAGACATGATTGTTCGCCCTGCTCTGCAGACACCTCTTTTTAAGGGGAAAAACATGAAGGTTCTTGAACTGTTCGCCGGGACAAGGAGTATCGGCAAGGCGTTTGAAGCACGGGGACATGAGGTGTTCAGCGTGGAATGGGACAAGCGTTTTGCCGATATCGACCTATATGAGGACATCGGGAAACTGAAAGCGGAAGACATAATCGGCAGATTCGGTTCTCCCGATGTAATATGGGCGTCTCCCGATTGTGCGACCTTTTCCGTATGTGCAATATCAAGGCACAGAAGGAAAAACCCCGTGACGGGAAGCCTGGATCCTATCAGCGAGTATGCGAGGTTCTGCGACAAGGTCGATCAGAATGTGCTGAAACTGATTGAGGACTTGAAACCGAAATACTGGTTCATAGAAAACCCACGGGGGGGGCTACGGACAATGAGTTGGATGAAGGGTTTGCCACGATATACCGTGACCTATTGCAAGTACGAAACCGACAGACCCGTAGATCAGAGGAGAATGAAACCGACAGACATTTGGACGAATCACCCGAACCCCGATTTCATTCCACCCTGCACGATTGGAGACCCGTGTCACGCAAGAGCGCCGAGAGGGTCGCAGACGGGCACGCAGGGATTGAGCGGAGCAAGGGAGCGGTCGGTCATTCCTGCGTTGTTGTGCGAGCATATCGTTGATATCTGCGAGAATGAGCCGAAGCCGTTGGAGGTGGAGCAACTGGAATTATTTTGATGTTTCACATGAAACATTCAAGGAGAAAGAATGACGAACGTTGAACTTTGGATGAAAGGGGTTGAGGAAAGACGAAAAGAGGAAGCCGAGCCGTCTCCTGCAAAGATACACAAGGGATTGGAGAATCGGCACAGATATGCAAAGGTCACGTGCGAGACATCTGACGGCAAGAAGGTTGTTTTCCCATATATGGAGTTGAGGCAGAGGATAGACGGCAACATCGGCATCGGCAGAAGGTTTATGCTCGATGATGAGGTCTACAAGATAGTCAAGAAGGAGATTCCAAGCAGACATATGCCGAACACGGACGGGAACTACAAGCACACAAGTTTTGAGTATCGCATGGCGAAGACATCGAAGGGAAAGATATGATGTTTCACATGAAACATAAAGGATCAGAGAATGACGAACAGAGAAAACATAATAAACTTGTTACAACAGAATAGTTATGAGGACGATTCGATTGTGGCGAGTTACATTGAGTGTCCATACTGTGATGGTTGCACCAATCCTCACGAATATGGAACAACCGACTTTCAGATGTATTGTGACGATTGCAAAATCGAATGGTTGGACAAGGAGACGTAATGGAAGAATTGTTGTTTCCCGAGCATGAATGGGATTATGTAAACAGAGCGGTTGAAAGGGTGAAACTCGCTTGGGGATTCCACCGCATGATGAACCCCAACGGCAGGAAGATGCTCCTTGCCTTCTCGGGCGGTAAAGACAGTATCTGTCTGTTCTTCGTCTGCAAGAGGGCGTCCGAGGAACTGGGCATACCGATGGAGCAGATGTTCCATGTCCAGTACAACATAACTTGCGTAGACCCCCCCCGTTGGTTTGGTTTGTGAGGGACATGAAGAAGGAGTATCCGTTCATCACCATCCATCACCCCAAGGAGACGATGTGGAAACTGATCGAGAAGAAGAAAATGCCACCTACAAGGATAGTACGGTACTGTTGTTCCAATCTGAAAGAAATAAGCGACATCAAGGGCGGTTACACGCTTACGGGCGTCCGTCATGCAGAGAGTTCGCAAAGGGCAGGACGGGAATCTATCGAGATAAGGGGCAAGACTAAAGCGGACGCAATCTACCTCGGAGACAACGTGGCGAACGAACGGGACATCCGCTACTGTATGCAGACGGAATCCTATAAGTGCAACCCGATCATCGACTGGAGCGACGAGGATGTGTGGAAGTTCATCAAGGGCAACAATCTGCCCTACTGTTCACTCTACGATGAAGGGTGGGAAAGAATCGGATGTATCGGATGCCCGATGGCAACAACGAAGCAGAGGGAATTTGAGTTTTCCCAGTTCCCGAAGTTCGCCGAGTGTTACAAACGGGCGTTCGGGAAAATGCTTGATAGGTATACGGAAGAAGATCGTGCGAAAAGAAGCCTTTGGAAAGATGCGGAAGATGTCTTCCATTGGTGGATGTACGGAGAAGCCGAAAAGAAGGGTGCAGAGCAGGAAGAAACTCTGTTCTGACGCCAACCTTGAAACCGTCCCCTGCGTGTGGTAAACTATTCCATGCAAGGGGGATATTTTTATGCCAGTAAGAAAAGTACAAGGCGGTTACCAATGGGGACAGACTGGTAAAGTTTACCCCACAAGAGAACAAGCGGAAAGGCAAGGCAGGGCGATTGAACGGAATGGATACAGAACCGAAAAAAATGGGCAGACCAAGAAGGGAAATAGATAAGACCGAGTTCAGAAAACTCTGTGAACTCCAATGCACCTTGGGAGAGATCGCAGGGTTTTTCGACTGTTCCGAGGACACCATTCAGAACTGGTGCAAGAGAGAGTTCGATGAGAGTTTTTCGGCGGTATATAAAAGAATGTCCGAAGGGGGCAAAGTGTCCTTGCGAAGACATATGCTGAAACTCTCCGAGAAGTCCGCAACAATGGCGATATTCCTTGCGAAGAACTGGCTCGGCATGACAGACAATGTGGAAATCAAGGCAGATACCTCGCTGATGCAGACCCTTGTCGATGTTGTCCAAGGCAAGCAGGAAATAGCGGAATCCGAACCCATCTCCGATGAGGATTTGAAAAATTACATCTTATGACATTCTCACGGAAACAGATTGAGACTATCCGAAGACCGTTCAAGGATTCGACCCTAGAGGTTTTTGAAGGATCGCCCCGTAGCGGAAAGACCACCGCAGGGGCGTTCCGTTTTGCTCGGTTTCTCATAGAGACGGAAGACGAGAACCACCTCATCCTCGGGTTCTCCCAAGAACAAGCCTATAAACTCCTCATAGAATCGGACGGCAAGGGACTGTTGCATATCTTCGCAGGAGTTTCCAAGATCAGAGACGATGACAACGGCAGACACCTCTTGATTCAGACCCCGAAGGGAATAAGACGGGTCTATTACAAGGGCGGTGGCGATTCATCCAGTTACAAGAGTTTTCAAGGTCTGTCCCTCGGCTCGGTGTATTTCTGCGAGATAGACCTTATCACCCTGCCCACGATTCAAGAAGCGTTCCGCAGAACATTCGCAAGCAAACTTCGGGTACACTTCGCCGATCTGAACCCACCGTCTCCGCAACATCCCGTAATCAAGGAAGTTTTTGAAGTACAGAACACGATATGGTCGCATTGGACTATGGATGACAACCCGATCATCACCAAGGAAAGGAAAATCGAACTGTATCGCATATTGTCCAAGAATCCGTTTTTGTTGGAGCGTGACTGGTACGGCAGAAGGTGTATTCCGCAGGGTGTAATCTATTCCATGTTCAGCCATTCCGATAACCTCTTGAAAGAACTACCCAAGGAAGAGGAAAAAGTGGAAATGTTCTTCTCGGGCGATGGCGGTATCAAGGACGCCACCTCGATTATCTGTTGGATTGTCACACGGAAGAAAAACCAGTTCTATCTGAACGCCGTCAACGAGTATTACTATTCGGGCAGGGATTCGGGACTTACAAAAGCCATGAGCGTGCAATCGAGGGAGATAGCCAAGACCTTCATACCCTACTGTGTGAGGAAGTGGAACATGAACTGGTCGCAAGTGTTCATCGACCCTGCGTGCCTTGCGTTGCGTGAAGAACTGGGAGAGTGCGGAATCCAAACGAGGGGAGCGGACAACAACGCCCATGACATAAGGGGAAGTTCCAAGGGAATCGCCGTGGGAATCGCAAGAGGACAGAACCTCATGTCCGAGAGAATATTGCGTGTCATTGACACCGATGAATGGGGGCATTATGATTTATTACGGGAGTTGACCATGTATGTTGTTGACGCACATGGAAATCCCGTGGATATGTACAACCACGCTATGGACGCTATGCGGTACGGGGTTAATTATTTCGTGAAAAACTACAAACTGAATGTAGTTTAGGGGGAGACATGGCAATCAGAGATTCAAGAGGAAGACTGATTATCGGTGGAGCAATCGACCCGAACTGGGTTGCTTCAATCGCAATCACAACCGAACCGACCAACACACAGTACGCAGGAAATCCGCTCGATCTGACGGGTTTGGTCATCACGGCAACCAAGAAGGACGGCACAACAGAGGTTGTTACGGACAAGGTTATCCGCAACCGTGAGGTTTGGGGCGGTGCAGTTCAGACAACTGTAACCTTCGGGTACAAGGAGAAGGCGTGTTATTGGACTGTCACGCCGACCGCCGTTGTTCCCGAATCCGCAAGCGTGAAAACTCCTGCCACCAAACTGGTCTATGCCGTGGGCGATGATGTTGACCTCACGGGTCTTGTGGTAGAGGTCACGTACAATGACGGAAGCAAGAAGGATGTCGGAGCAGACGATCTGACCGCCGTTCCCGAAGTGATAGCAGAGGACACCACAGAGATTGATGTCACCTACACCGAGGGAGAAGTCGAGGTCACAACGGGTTACGCCATAACGGTCGAGGAAGCACAGAGCGAGGGCGAGTAATGGCATACAGACTGGAGAGAGCAAAGAACAGTACCCTTGAAGTGGAACTGGGAAACGAAATCGTGTCCATCCCCGTGGGTGGGATGAAGGTTTACAAGAACGTACTCCAAGCACAGAGCAGATTGCGAGACATACAGACGAAGATTGACACGTTCCAAAAGAACAACAAGGAAATAACAAAGGAACTGGTCGATTTCTTGGGTGAAAGTGTAATCACGATGTTCCAGTCTGCTTTCGGGGAAGAAATCACAGACAAGATTCTCACCTACTATGAGGGGAACTATGACGAAATGCTCTTGAAGGTCTATCCGTTTTTCACGGGTGTTTTCCTTCCTGCGTTGAAAGAGAACGCACGGCTTGAAAGCAGGGAATACGCAAAGAGGTTGACGGGTGCTTCTTGAATACCATGACCATGTCGAAATCGACGGCATGGCGTACCCGATCAAGAACAACCACAAGAACTACATCACCGCCTTGAAGGTTCTCCGATGCAAGGACATTCTCGCAGAGGACAAACTGGAAGCGGTGATTCCTCTTTTATTCGATGAAGACATCCCCGTTGAATTGTGGGAGAAGGCGGTAACAAACTATTTCAATCTGTTCAACAAGAAACCGAAAGACAACCGACCGCCTTCGTTCGACATCATCCAAGATTCCGACTACATCTACGCAGGGTTCATGCAAACCTACGGGATAGACCTTGACGAGTGCGACTTGAAGATAGAGAAATTCATCGCCTTGATAAAGGGGTTGCCGTCTGATACGAAGTTGGCAGAAATCATTAAGATAAGAACCATGCCGATACCGACCGCCACGAAAAACAACGCCCGACAGATTGCTGATATAATAAGGGCAAAGACCGAGGTTGCACTTGAAGGAGATACCTTCGGCAAGGGTATGCAAACCTTCGGGCAACTTGTAAAGGAATGGGCGAGACATGGCAGATGATGTAATCGGCAAGTTAGTATTCAAAGTCGAAACTGACACCAAAGAAGCAAAGGAAAATGTCGAGGATTTCAACTCCTCGATGGAAGATACCCAGAAGATAGCAGAAGAAACCGAATCCAAAATGGATAAATCTTCTAAAGGTATCTCTGCGGGTTGGGTGCTTGTTGCCCAAGACGTAGGCAAAGCCGTTATGAAGATGGCCGAAAAGATATCCGAAGCAACCCTCGAAATTGAAAATGGGCAAAAGACTATTGCCAATGCAACGGGAGCCACAGGCGATGCTTTGGCAGATTTGATGGAATCTGCGAAGAACGTTTTTGCCGACAACGAAGATAGCTTTGATGAAGTATCACGTGCAATCGGAGAAATCAACACAAGGCTCGGTCAGACAGGAACAGAACTTGAAAATACAACAAATCTGTTCCTCGACTTCGCAGAAGCGACTGGTCAAGATGTTCAAGATTCGGTCATAAATGTAACTCAGTTGATGAACAGGTGGGGTGTTGAAATAGACCAACTTCCTGCTCTGTTGGACAAACTCACTGTTGCAGGACAGGCGAGCGGAATTTCTGTATCTGAACTTACAAACAACCTTATCTCCAACCAAGGAACATTGCAGGCTATGGGTTATACAATGGATGACGCCATAGCAATGATGATGGACTTTGAATCACAGGGAATTGATTCCAATGCCGTTATCATGGCAATGAAAAAGTCCTTTGAGGATTCTGCAACTGCAGGAACAAATGCAAGGGAAGATTGGGAGAATCTTCTCGATTCCATCACAAATGCCACAGATGAAACCGAAGCAAATTCCATAGCGATAAAAGCGTTCGGATCAAGAATTGCAACCGATATGGTTTCTGCTTTAAGAACAGGAACCTCAAATCTTGATGGATTCAAGGAAGCTCTTAATAATTCGGAAGGTGCTTTGAACAACACCACGGAAGCGGGCAAAACAACGGGTGACAGGATTCAGACCTTGAAAAACCAAATCACTCTCGCCCTTTCAGATATCGGTACTGCAATTGCGCCCGTTATTGAAGAAATCCTTCCTACAATCAGCGATTTGATTACAAAAGTATTCGATGCCGTTGAACCGCTTACACCTGCAATCTCTGCCGTTTTTGATATGTTGGGAACGGGGATAAGCACGGCGATGGATATATTCGGCCCATTTATAACGATTATCTCCGAGGTTATCGGGTGGGTTTCGTCATTGATTACGAATGTAATGAATGCAATCAGTTGGCTGAATAAACTCCACGACAAGAACCCCGAACACGCCAAAGAAACAGGCATTGCGGTATGGGCAGAAGATGTCGGAGAAACTGACGAAGAGTTCCTTGCAAGAATGGAAGCACAGGGCATGGATACGTCCAAGTTAAGGGCGAACCAAGGACACCCGATGCTTTCGGGAAGCAATTATGTTCCATATGACGGATACCCAGCATCGCTTCACAAAGGGGAAATGGTTCTCAACAGAGCGGATGCGGAAAGATTCAGAGATCTCGGCGGTATGTACGGACTGGAACAGACGGCGTCCCTTCCGTTGGGTGCGGAACTAGGAACGGTCAATGTGAATAACCAGTTGTCGGCGGTCATTGAGGTAGACGGAACACAGTTGGGCATTGCCGTGTTAAGGAACATCGACAAGGCTTCCCAGTTCGTTTTGAGGTAATTATGAAACTGAAAATAAACGGCGTTGAATATCAAGCGTCCTCGGCTTGGGGGATTTCGGAGAAGGTCGGAAACCCAACATCTTCCTCGTTCTCTGTGCTTGTAGAGGGGCAGGAAAAGCCCCATGCTGGGGATGTGGTGGAGTTTTTTACTGATGAAGATGTCTGTATATTCTTCGGGGTAATCGGTATTCCTAAATCCCCGTCATTCTCGTCAGAGTATCAACCCAAGGACTACGCCATAAATTGTTTGAACGGAAACTCTATTCTTCAACGTAGATTGGCGAATGTATCATATACCAACAAGACCATGACAGAGATTGTCACGGATTTGTATGAGAGATACATCCAAGCGGAAGGAATCACGCTCGGCACGATAAGTCAGATCGACAACCCCGTATTTGAAAAGTACAACTGTAAGAACATGAATCTCATGTCGGTTCTGAATGAGTTGGCAGGGTACATCAATGCCGTATGGCAAGTGACCGATGATAAGGTGTTCAACTTCGTGAAGATAGATGATTTTCCGCAATGTTCTATGCCCGTGACCTTGGACAATGCTTCCTTCGGAGAGTTGCAATGGTCAGAGGATGGCAAGGATTTAAGAACGAATCAGATAATTGACGGAGCGTTCATCACCACTGATCCGCAGACGGAGACATTCATTGTTACGGACGAGTGGAAGGGATTTAGCACAGTATTCCCGATTGTTCAACAACCGAGCATTTGGATAAACGGAGAACAAGTTCCTGCCGAAGAAATCGGTGTTGCAGGACTAGACACGGACAATCCCGACATTCTGTTCTACTGGTCGTACAACTCACGAGAGGTGCAACTAAATCCTTCTTACCAAGGGGAAATGAGCGTAACGGTCGGAGACGAGGTTGAAATCGTCTACATCGGACAGACCCCTATCCGTTATGAAGTAGTCAACACCGAGAAGGTTGGCGAGATCGCACAGAAGACGGGACTTTCGGGGTACATCGACAATGTGGTGAATGACCCGACCATTACCACAAGGCAGGACGCCGTGAACAAGGCGAACGCCCTGCTCTTACAGTACGGCGAAGCACAGAATACTCTAACTTGCGTGACGGATATCCACACGCTCCTTTCCGCAGGGTTCTTGGCATCCGATATCGACTTATATAGGCAATGGTATTTCGACATTCCCGAATTGGGAATCGTGGGGGATTTCGTCATTACCGAGAGAACCATTGAACCGTTGAGGTATAATGAGGACGGGTCTATCATAGTGCGGTTGCGGTTCTCCGATAGGAACTTCATCCAGTCCTACGGCGAGATAATATCGCAGATTTACCAAGACTTCACCAAGTTGTCAGTAAGAGCGGACGAGATTATCATTTACGATCAGAATATTTATGAGCGGTTGACGCTTGACGAGGACATATACACGGGGCAGATAATACCCTTGTGGGTTTCGCCTTCTCCCATGCAGAACGGGCAGATTGCCCTTCCGTTGGGAACGATAATGCCGAACCTCGTTTCGGGCGGTGAGGACTGGAGAAGCCGTTGGACGATATTCGCAGGAACGGACGATACTGGTGTTGTATGTACTCCGTATCTCGGAGAAGAACAGTACCTTTGCACTTTGTGAGGAAGATATGAAAGAGAAAATGGGTTTGAAGGGACATTGGACAATAGAGATCAGAGACAAGGGTAAACTGGTCAAGCGGTTGGATTTTGACAATCAGTTGACCAATCTTTACCGCAACTCGGTGCTTAACCAGTTGTACGGAAACGCCTTTGCAAGTTTAGAAATCAAGTACCTCGGCATCGGAACGGGGGACGCTCCTGCGAGTGCTACCGACACGCAACTGGGAACGGAAGTGTTCAGAGTGATTCCGACATCGCAGACGATAGTGGATAATTATGTGCAGACGATATGGGTCATTCCCACACAGATAGGAAACTTCACCTACAAGGAAATCGGAGTGTTCTGCGGAAATGCAACAACTACTCTGAATAGCGGAACGATGATAAGCAGGGTAAATGTCAACATCGAGAAGACGAGTTCAATGGAAATCACTTTCATCCGCAGGGATTATGTGATAATTTAAGGGGGCAATATGGCATTTGAAAGACGAACATGGTTTCAGAGGCTCGGACAAGGGCTTAACAAGTTCTTTATCGGAGAGAAGGACGCAGAGGGCAAGCAGGAACTTACCAACGTTCCCGATTCAATCACGCAACAGGGTGATGTAATTTCAGCCGAAAACCTCAATGATTTAGAGGGCAGAATAAATGATGCCATAGCAGGGTTGAGCGGTTATCTAATTTGGGAAAACCCCAGTCCGTATTCTGAATTTGGACTACAGAATGTTGATATTGCGGATTCAACATATCTAAAAACTACTGGCACACAACTGTTCGCAATAGAATGGGCTCCCGATACTACCTCTGACGAAGGATATGACGGAACGTTTGCAACAAAAAGGGATTATTTTTCCGTTGTAGCACAACAGTTTACATACAAACTTTCAAGTGCAATTGCATTGATGAATACTATGGATAGTTTAGCAACTCCCGACTCTCGCAGGGTTTTTTTCCGACTGGTTGGCGGTGTATTGAGGGTTCAGTTTTATAGTTGTATAAACGGGAATACAACGAACAATTTTCATATAATCCCTTTGCGGATTTATGCTTTCAATTAAGGAGTAGATCATGGCATACAATAAAAGAACATGGCTCGGTCGGCAGGGAACGGGTCTTAACAAGTTTTCAATAGGCGGAGCATCCCCCGTCACAATCGTCAACCAACCCGATTCGGTAACACAAGTCGGTGACGCCCTTTCCGCAGGAAATCTGAACGATCTTGAAGACAGAATCGAGGACGCCTTCGATGATGTCGATACCGCACTTGCCACCAAAGCCGATCAGACCGAGGTAACTAACTTAAATGACGCTTTGGATACCGAGGTGTCAACATCTTTCCATGCTAATGCAGAGGATGTTATTTCCTATGCCAATCTGTATGATAAGAATAGTAATGACAATATAAAAACTGGATATTACAACAGAAGTGGAAACCTTGTTACCTCGGCAGATGTTTGGTCTACACATAAGATTCCAGTTTTGTATGGTGAAACATACTACATCATTGATAAGGGTAGTGGGTTCGTAGTTCTCTATGATGAAAACGGAACTTATATCGGATATAAGGATTGTTCAGTAGATGGCGATACTGCGAAAGTAACAATCACGAATACATCTGCAAAATCTGCTCGATTTGTCTTTGGAAGTTACATGGCTTCCTATCTCTATGTTTTCAATAAGAATGTCAACAAAATAGATGGGTATACTGATTACTGTACCGAATTAATAAAGAAGTATGGATTCGTAGATGCCAAAGATTCGACGCTTGATAAAGAGTATGTGAATCTGTATGACCCAAACGCTGGAAATTCGTTGAATGGCTATCTGTCTAGGACGGGGGTTTTTACTTCAAGCGAAACTGTTGGACAGACAGATATGATTCGTGTTATCCCAGGTTTTAAATATAAGAACAACGCAACTGGCAGTTCTTTCATTTTATGGTTCAATGAAATTCACCAACGTCTAAGTTATTCGGAATATAATGAAGGCACATGGATTGAAGCCCCGCAGAACGCTAGATTTGCAAAATTTATCTTGCTAGTTTCACAGGTCAATGATTATGCGGTTTATTGCGAAAACATCTATGCGATGAACCCTACTGGTATAAGCAATTTCAATGGATTGAACGGAGTTGCTTTTGGAACTTCTCTAACGTATCGGTCACAGACAACTGGTGGCTATCTGCAATATCTGCCTGCTCTTTCAGGTATCACATTTGACAATCAAGGCTTGGGTTCGTCAACAATCCTTCCTCATGGTAGTGACCCCAATATGCTAAATAAGATAAAAACCTATGCCAATTATGCAAGTAAGCGTGTCTGCATATTAGAGGGTTTTGTCAACGATTGGGGATATAATTATGATAACCTTGGAACATGGACAGACACAACGGAAACAACTGTATGTGGATGTGTTAGGTCGGCATTGAACTACATTATGTCACAGAACGCAAATATGACCATCTTCCTTGTCTTAGACCACTATGGCAGAAATTATAGCGGAGTAAACAACAGTAGCACCTCACCAAATGGCAACGGAGATACTCAGTATGAGTTCTATGAAGAAATAGCCAAAGTCGGAGAAAGTCTTGGCATACCAGTTATCAAGCAATATGCAACAAGTGGTATCTCCGAAAATACTCCACAATATCTGCTTGATAACATTCACATGAACGAACTTGGTGCAAAGCAGAGTGCATACAATATTTGGGAGTTTATGAAGAACTACTATCCGAATCAGATTAGTTGATTCAATAATTCTGACCCTCTTAGCCGAGGGTCTTTCCTCATGAGGAACTGACCCTCACACGCTTAGTCTATGCGTACCATGTGGGGGTCTTTTTATGCCCTTTTGCTCTTGCTTTGTTCCCACGTTTGCCGTATAATGTAGCCATGAAAGATAAGGAACTGAAAGTAAAGGTGGACGATGATTTCATCGAGAAAGTGGATTATCTCAAACGTATAAACGGACACAAGAATCGGTCTGATACTGTACGCAAGGTAGTGGAAAAGGAATATCGGAAAGAAGTACCAGCCTACGATTGGACTCCGTTTTCTTCATTCGATGAATGGGATGATTGGGAAAGTGGAATAAGGCTTGCAACCATTCAGAATAGATTTGGTCAGACATTCATGACGATTGTATTTCTGCATATTGATGTCAGCAAGCCGTGTTGGTACACGAAAGATATCCATTATGCCGAAAACTGGAAAGAAGGTGATTTCCATTTATCGCATAACTGGAAGGTAATAGCATTGATGCCGATGCCTATTCCTTTCAAGGCTATAGAGAGGAAGGAGAAGCAAGATGGCAAGTGTTCTAATTGAAGGAGTAAAGAAACCTTCTGCTACCATCAACGGAAGGGTAATGACGAAAGAGGAAATCGAGGACATCGAGTGTGCCTTAATGACCGACATCTGCCGTTCTGCCGAAAGCGAGGAAGACAATGCCCTTGGCAAGAATGGAGTTGAGGGAGTTGCCGAGTTCGTTGAAGAAATGGCAAGGAAAATCAACCTATATCGCAGTTTTGGTGGTTTGTTATGACGTTCACTATTTCATACGAAGGAGAAAGATAAATGACAGAACTTGAAGAAAGGTTATGCAATATAGCACTTCGCATATTCAACATCGGGTTGCAGAAGTCATGTCAAGAATTGAAAGACCTGTCTATCGAACTTGCTGATATTGCAGGTTCGTTGCAGAAATGGCATACTGGCACACCTTCCGAAGAAGGATGGTATCTGCTTAAATGCTCATACTTGGAATGCCCTGATTATATCTATGAAACAAAGTATTTTCAGTTTGAATCAGAGTTATCAGAGAACGTAATAGAGTGGCAGAAAATAAATTACGAGGAGGAAGAACATGGACATACTGATTAAAGGTTTGGATATGCCTAAGTATGGAGATATTTTCCATCTTGCAATTGATAGTGATGGTAATGTTATTAAGACAGAAGGTATAGGCTTCAGAAAGTATGAAGCAATTCCTATTCCCAAACATGGAAGGCTATGTGATTTCGATGAAGCTTATACGGACATTGATTACATCTTATGTAAAAATTGCGAGAAATCTTGCAGTGTCTGCGATGTTCCTTGGATTAAGAAAGTAATTTCACAAGCACCTACTGTACTAGAGGCAACGAAATGAGTTTTGCAAGACGCATGAGGCGGAAGGGAATTGGCGTATATGACCTCTGCGAGAACTGTCCGCATAACCACTATGGTGGATGTAGCCACAGAAGGAGACTAACTCAAAGACCAAGGCGAGGCTGTTATAGGAGAACTGTTTTGGAGGCGAAATATGAGTGATGTACTGATTAAAGGAATGGAGATGCCAAAATCGTGCTACTCCGAAGTATATTCAGAAAACGGATTTTGCCCATTCCATTGTTTCGACTATCATGGTGGGAGTCATTGCACTATGTCGGCTTGCAAATGCTTGAAGACGAGAAGACCGAAGGACTGTCCACTCATTCCCGTTCCCGAACATGGGAGACTGATAGAAGCACATTTCGATTATGAGGAATTCAAAAAGCGTTATAAAGATGCTTTTGGAGATGACGTTTACTTATATAATGCTTTTTCTATTTTCAATGACATGATAGTAAATGCACCTACGGTACTGGAGAGAACAACATGACAGATAAATGGTATGACAGACCAACACATGAGTGCAGAGATTGTGCAAATCTTCTAAAACTAGACAATGAAGAATGTGCTTGTACTATTCTCTTTGCCAACAACAATGACAGAAGATGCGAGTGCTTTGTTCCGATTATCGAGGTCGAGGGGGAGAGAACAAAATGACCAACTACGAAAAAATCAAATCAATGTCCTTGGACGAGATGGCAAGGTTCTTCTGTGAGGGAGAGTTTGGTTGCGAGGGTTGTGCAGGAAACTACGACAAGGATATTTGCGCCTCTGAGCACAGAAGAATTAAGGCATGGCTCAAATCTAAATTAAAGGAGAGAACAATATGACAAGACGAGAAGAACTGTTGAAAGCACCTAAATACACGGGTGATGAAAACCTTGACGAGTGCTTCGGACTGTGGATTATACCGACACAGAAGAAGCATGAGAGCGGTTATAACTGCATGATTGTTGTGGTTGGATATATCGACAAAGGAGAACTGAAATATGTCAGATGTGAAAGCCATATTGATCATGTGTGGGGTATGGAATGGAATCCGAGGCATCGGAATTCCTCTTTCTCCATTGACTGTGACGGTGGCGTGCTTCACCTCTATCATTACGGCAAGTCATTCAAGGTTGATTGGGGTGGTACTTCTACATTTGAAATCAATCCGAATTACTGACGTTCTAATGTAAGAGAATCGGCTTTTTCTTACATTAGAATTTCGTTATTAAACGTAATCGCAATTTTATTTAATAAGAGACTGGCATATATAGGGGCGTTGTGTAGTGGCAACACAAGAGTTTTTGGTACTCTGATCGTGGGTTCGATTCCCACCGCCCCCGAAAATAGCATTGTTTTTCTTTTGCTTGTGTGCTTAAAATAAAGCAGGAGAAAAACATGGGAAAAGATAAACTCTTACATTTTGGCGTCTCTTGCGTTGCTACGCTCGTCTGTGGTTTCTGTATGTTCTTTCTCGGAAAGGCAGGGGCGATACTCTGCGGTGCATGGTTCGGCGTAGGCTTGGGACTTGGCAAGGAATACGGAGATTCCAAGGCAAGCGGTAATTATTGGGACTGGTTTGACATTCTCGCTGACGGGGTTGGAATCCTTGTCGGTGTCGGGGTGTTGGCAATATTTTTGAAATAAGGAGAACAAAATGAAAAGAGACTGGAAAAAGTGGATTAAGTGTGCAGGAATCAGAGCAATCAAGACAGTCGCACAGACGGCGGTTGCCACGATTGGGACATCGGCGGTCATGTCAGAAGTGAACTGGCTCGTGGTGGGTAGTTCCGCACTTCTCGCAGGAATCCTCTCCCTGCTGACTTCGCTTGCAGGAATCCCCGAAGAAAACGAGTAATGTTTCACGTGAAACGGAGCAAAGATGAATGAGAAGATCAAAAAGATTTTTGCTTGGATTGGTGGTGCTTGTCTCGCTCTGCTTGCCGTGTTATGCGGTAAGCGGAGACGTGACGCTAACTCAAGGCGAGTTTCAGACATTGAAGACCGCGTTGCAGATGGCAGACAAACAGTTGACGGAATCCGAGACACTAATCAGCAACTTGCAGGAACAGTTGAAGGTGTCACAAAACAAGTCGATGACATTACAAACGGAGTGTCTGAACTTGCAGACACGATGCGAGAATCTGCAAGCACAGTTGAAGACGCAAGACGAGCAACTGGAAACGCTCACGATGCAATTAGATTCAGCCTTGAAGTCCTTGAAAACGCTGAAAAAAGAAACAACGATAAATAATGTTATACTTGTTGTAGTTGCGGTGGCAGGAATCGCCCTCGGCGGTACTGTCTCTTATTTGATATTCGGGGGTAAGTGATGCCTATTTTCAAGAACGAATTGGTCAATGTCTTTGAGGTTTCGGGAGTTCCGTCCTTCAACGAATTTTACAATGTGGGAATGTACCCGTGGAAACTGGTTTACAAGGGATATGTCCCCGAATGGCATGATGCCCCCGACAAGTCCATAGCAAAACCCGATGGAAAGAGAAAGCGGTACAGAATGAATACCGCAAAAGCCGTATGCTCTGAAATGGCGAACCTTGTGTGGGCAGAGGGTTCTTCTGTATCCGTCAACCAGTCGGGTTGGAAAGAAGAGGGCAAAGACCCCCTGCAAGCCTACATCGACAGTATCCTTCGCCACAACAACTTCGACACCAAAATGCGTCAACTGATCGAGGAAAGCATGGCACTCGGCGGTGCTACCGTGAGAACCTATGTTGACGGCAAGAGAGACGAGGAAGGCAACATCGTTTCGGGAACGGAGTGCATAAAACTCGCCTTCGGAATGGCAGACAAATTCATCCCCCTTTCATGGGACAACAACCGTGTAAAAGAGGGCGTTTTCATCGAAAAGAGAGCGTCCAAGGGTTGGTACTGGACGAGACTGGAGTTCCACAAGTGGGACGGCGAGGAGTATGTGGTATCCAACGAATACTACAAGACGGACAGACCGCCAGTCGGGAATACTTCGCAGGATATCCTCGGCGTGCGTTCCCCGTTCTCCGAACTGTGGGCAGGACTTGCCGATGCCGTGCCGTTCAGAAATCTTCAACTCGGACTGTTCACATATTTCCGCACTTGCATGGCTAACAATTTAGACGATAATTCCCCGTTGGGAATCAGTCTGTACGCCAACTGTATGGACACCCTCAAAGCATTGGATATCGCCTTCGATTCTCTCGCGATGGAAATGATTCTTGGAAAGAAAAGAATCATCGTTCCTGCAAGTGCCGTCAGATCGGTAAGAGATTCCAAAGGATTCGAACACAGATACTTCGATGCCAATGATTCAGTATATGAAGCACTCTACACCGATTCGGCAGAACAGTTGAAGATTCAAGACAATACGGTTGAATTGAGAATTGACGAACACGTAAGGGCAATCAATGCCCTGCTGAATATCCTCTCAATGCAGATCGGATTGTCCGAAGGGGCATTATCCTTTGATTCGGCGAAGGGCATGAAGACCGCCACAGAGGTCATTTCGGAAAATTCCAAGACCTACCGCACAGTAAAACTGATGCAAAAGCCGATTCAGAAGTCAATCGAGGATTTAATCTCCGAGATAATCGACATTTCGTGTGCCTATGATGTCTCGTTCGCCTATGACGGCAGGGAGTACAACGTCTATGACCTTGTAAAGAACGGTTACAATGTGGTTGTTTCCTTCGATGATTCTATCATCCAAGACAGAGACGCAGAGAAGGCACAAGGGTTGAGGGATGTGCAGAACGGGTTACTGTCCAAGCGTTCCTACATGATTAAGTACATGGGCATGACGCCCGAAGATGCGGACGCAGAACTGGCAAGGGTTCAAGAGGAAGCGAAGTCGGGTGCTATGACAAGAACTCTGAACATCGACTGGGATAATGTGGGGGTCTGAACATGGAACTTACGGAGAGGGTTCACAAGTTGGAAGTCGGTCACGTAGACCACGAAACAAGGTTGAAACGGGTTGAAAAAGAGAATGAGGAACAGAAGCAGAAAGAGCAGACGTTCCACGATTTCATAATCAAGACCGAAGCAAGGGCAGAGGGCAGGGACAAGACCCTCAAAGTGTTCATGTCCATTCTAACCATTGTGTCTGTGGTGTCCCCCTTTGTGGCTATATGGGTAAATAGCGTTGTTAAGTAAGGAATTTATCGACACCGTTACATTTCCTATTACTCAACTTTACATGGCAAGCGAGAATCGTCTCCTTGCCATGATTTGCAAGCGTCTGAAATCAGCAACCAAAGGTTTTAAGGTCACGGAATGGCAAATCGAAAAACTCTCCAACATGGGCGGTCTGAATCGTGATGCGGTCACCGAGATCGCAAAAACGTCCAAGAAAGCGAATGTTTTACTTGGAAAGGTTCTATCCGAGGTCGCAAAGAAAAGTCTGTCAATTGACGGCGTTGACACCAAGGAAACGCAAGGGGTATTACAGACCATTCAAGCATTGCAGACGCAAGCCAAAAGTCATTTGAATATCGTCAACACAACCATGCTCGCAGGGGTTCAAGATCAGTATGGGAACATCGTTTCGGTATTGGATAATGAGCGGAACATTATCTTGAACGATGCGACAATGGATTTAGTGACAAGCCAAAAGACATTTACCGAAGCGGTGGGTCATGCGGTCAAGGGGTTGGCAGATGCAGGAATAAATGCGTTTGTTGACAAGGCAGGGCGTGAATGGTCACCCGAAGGGTATGTCTCAATGGATTTGCGGACTACTTCTGCACAGACCGCAAGGAAGGTTGTCGAAGCACAAGGCAGGGATTATGGGTTGGATGTTATACTCGTTTCCTCACACGCAGGAGCAAGACCGAAATGCGAACCGTATCAAGGCAGATGTTATTCCATGAGCGGACGAAGCGGAACGATCAGAGACGCCCACGGGCAGGAATGGGAGTTCGATTCAATATACAACACATCCTACGGCGAACCCGATGGACTGTTCGGAATAAACTGCGGACACACTTTTAGGTACATCGAGGAAGGGGCGTTCATCAACCGAGAGGACATGATCGAAACCGCAGAGCAAAAAAAAGAGAACGATAGGATATACAAACAATCGCAGGAGCAAAGGGCGATTGAAAGGGAAATCCGAGGTTACAAGAGGGAAGCGGAACTCTATGAGCGGTGCGGATTGGACACGCTGAAAGAGGAAGCGGATGCCAAGGTTCGGGAAGCACGGAGCGAATATCGGGAGTTCTGCAAGGAGACTGGAAGAACCGAGCGTTGGAACAGAACAAACATATATTGATTTGTGATAACGCTTTTGTTATTATGAAAACATCGGGAGTGGCACGATAGTCCACAACATTTCGCAAATGCTTAATGCGTAAAGAAAGCAACTCGCCGTGGGGCGTAAAACGAGGTAAAAATGGCTTTTACAAGGAGATTTCTGAAAGAGGTAGGACTGGAAGACGAAGCAATCGACAAGATCATGGCAGAGCATGGCAAGTCCATCGAAGGCATGATAACGAAAACCGAATCCGAGGAGTCCGTCAAGAAGGCGGTCGAAGAAGCCAAGACTGGTTGGGACGCCAATCACAAGGTAACACCCGTCAAGGAATCAGACGAGTACAAGGAACTGGACAAGAAGTACAACGAACTGGTTTTAGGGAATCAGTTGACGAGTGCAAGGGTCAAGGACAAGTATCGTGATTTCGTGAAGGGAAGACTGTCTGCCGACAAGCCTTTTGATGAATCCATTAAAGCCGTGAAGGACGAGTTCCCCGAGTTCTTTGAAGAAGAAAAAGAACCGCCGAAGGCAAAACCTTCGTTCGGCGAAGGAAACCCTCCGAGAACTGAAACTCCTCTGTCAGAGGAAGACACAATCAAGAAGGCGTTCGCAGACGCTTTCAAGAGGTAAAAAACTATGGCTAATACTATTAACTATGCACAGATTTTCAACTCTGTTCTTGACGAGAAGTTCGCAATCCTTTCAAGAACGAACTACATGGAGCAGAACTCTAACGGCATCGTATGGCAGGGCGGAAAGACCATCAATGTCCCGAAGCTGACTCTGCAGGGACTTGGTGCTGTCAGCGGATGCACTATCCCCGATGGCGATTACACATTCGAGTATGAGCCTTTCACACTTCAGTGGGACAGAGGAAGGAAATTCTCCATCCCTCGCTATGCTGTGAGCGAGACCAACTTCGCACTCACAGTCGGCAACATCATGGGCGAGTTCATGAGACAGCATATCGTCCCAGAGGTTGACAAGCTGAGACTTTCCACAGTCGCAACCAAGGCCATCACAGCAGGGAATGTGACATACAGCGGAACAGGAGCAATCACCAATCCTCTCGCATCCCTCCTTGCGGACATCGCTTCCGTGCAGGACAAAATCGGTGAGGATGTACAGCTCTACATCGCCATCGCACAGACCGTCAAGGCTCAGATCATGGCTTCAAGCGAAATCACCAAGTATCTCTCCGTGAGAGACTTCGAGATTCGCTCCATCAACCTCAAGGTCGATGCCATCAATGACCAGTACCTCATCGGCGTCCCGTCAACTTACATGAAGTCAGCCTTCACAGCATATGACGGAACAACAAGCGGACAGGAGGATGGAGGCGTTGTGCCAGCAAGCGGTGCAGTCAACGTGAACTGGCTCATCACAGCATCAAATGCTTGTGTCGCAGTCGGCTATCCGAGAGTCGAGAAGGTCATTGATCCTGACACCAACCAGCAGGGCGATTGCTGGCTCGTTGCATTCCGCATCTACCACGGAATCATCGTCCCAGACAACAAGCTGGACGGAATCTGGGTCAACCTCGCCACCACCGCACCGACACAGGGTGGTGAAGGCGGTGGAAGCTGAGGTGAGTGATGCTGGTAGCGTATGACTGGTTCACAGGCACATACCTTGGACTTGGAGTGCAATCCGAGGATTGGCCTAGGCTTGAGCTGAGGGCGGAGGAGGCGATTGACGCTCTGACGAGGGGAGCATTGGGTTATTTCGACACGATGTCCTCCGATGTGCAGGAGTTTGTCAAGAAAGCCATCTCCGCACAGGTCGAGTACTATGGCGCATACTCCACGGAGGTTGGGTTCAAGGCTGAGGACGAGGGGTTCACGGTCGGCAAGGTGAGTGTGCAGGGCAATGCACAGGAAGCTGACGGAAGCAAGAGGTTCTACTCTCCGAGGGCGATTTCGTTCCTTGAGAGGGCAGGGCTTCTCAACCGAAGCGTGGGGGTGATATGCTGAGGACGATCCCGAAGCGGATAATGACGCACTCCGCAACCTTGAAGGCTGTGCAGTCAACCGACAGGTGGGGGGATGCGACCTACATCGAGTACAATCTTGAGAAGGTTCACATCCAACCCACCCATGAGGTCACGAAGAACAGCACGGACAAGAGCGTCAATCTCAATTCCGTGCTCTTCTATGACCCAAGGGTTTCGACCCCTGTTGTGGACTGGAGTGCGTTGCAGAGTGCATCGGACTTGGAGAACGGGCAGATGAAGGTGGTTTACAACGGCAAGGAATACACCGTGTGGAGCATCGACCTTCTGCCAGATGATGAAGGCAGACTGCATCATGTGGAGGTCTTGTTGTACTGATGGTGACGCTTGAGACCAACGTGGACAAATTCGTTGAGCGGTTCGGCAGACTTGCGGAGAAGGGGAGATATCTCCTTGCCTCGCAGGTTCTCGCAGATGCCAACAAGCACGTGAGGATGGACACGGGGGAGCTTAGAGATTCGTCCTTGAGGGCTTCCGACCTTCCGAAGGGCGAGCTTGTGTGGGACACACCGTATGCGAAGAAGGTCTACTTCACAGGTACACCATCACATGACAGGAACCCCGATGCGGAGCTGATGTGGGTGCAGGTGGCAAGGGACAGGTACAAGGATGATTGGATCGTCCTGTTCAAGAACCTTGCGGAGCAGGAGGTGCTCAGATGAGAGCTTTCATAGACTGGATGTGCAACACCGTTGAGACGGAGCTTGGTATCTCAATGAAGGTGGGGCCGATGCCTCCAATCAACGGAGTGGGTATTCAGCAGAGTTCTGGGAGCGTGATGTCGGAGTACCTTCCGAGGACAGCCTTGCATCGCACGACCTTCGTCATAAACTCCAAGGATAAGGCACAGGGTACGGCTTTGCAGAACCTTGTGGACATCCACGAGGTATTGACGAAAAGAATCGGATACCCGAGCACTGAGGACTGGCAGATAACCACCATCCGCACCGTCAACAGCCCCGACTTCTTGGGGCAGGAGAATGACGAGGCGTATATGTACGGCTCTGCCGTGGAGGTGCTTTGGTATGACAGAAGGAAGGCGGTTGACACACCGCTATGATAGGAGAAAAACATGGCTAATCTTTCAACTGGTCAGTTTCTTGTAATGTACGGTGTCGAGGTTCAGATCAACACCACTCCGTCCGCACAGACAGGCACCTATGCCACCATCGGCGACGGAATCACAAACGTGTCCGAGGCTCTCAATGAGGTCAAACAGCAGATGTATTACCTTATCAACAAGGGATTCGGTCAGACCGAAATCACCGCCATGCACCCGTCTTTTACCTTCACGGGCAACAGACTTCATGGCGATACCGCACAGGACTACATCTTCGGAAAGAAGTATAGCCTTGGTTCGGCAAGGAAGACCGACATCAAGATCAAGGTGTTCGACCCCGAAGATCCTACGGAAATCTTCTCACAGTACACCGCATCGGTCACAATCACCGATGTGCAGGAACTGTCGGGAGCAACGGAAAACGGCTCGGACATCTCGTTCACGCTTGAGTTCAACGGTTCACCCGAAGTGGTCTCGTGAGTTTAGGGTACGTAAATCGGAAACGGAGCGTGCCAACAGAATCACCCTTTAACGAGGGTGGTTCTTTTTTTTTCAAAAAAATTCAAAAAAAGTATTTACATTTATTCGGTGTTGTTGTATCTTATCAATGTAAACGAAGAGTTTACAAAGGAGATTCACATGACAAACACAATCAAGAGAACAAGTTTTGAGCAGGAAATCGTAGCCAACAAGGTTTGGTGGAGTCCTATTTTTGACGGATACCTTGCATGGATTGAGATTGCAACAAAGAAGGGTTGGACGCTTGATCAGATCCTCGCCAAGGCAACGCAGGAGTTCCTCGACAGAAGGCATGAGGATATGTTCAATGTTCACCTCACAGTTGAGGAGTTCGGAGAGTTCGCAACATATTGGTTCAATACCTTGAAGGCAAGGGGTTGGTTCTGATCCAACCCCAAAGGAGCGGACATGGATTTCACATACCCCGTTGAAATGTGGTACTTCGGCAGACCGTACACCTTCAAGCGGTTCGTTATCAAGGACGGCAAGAAGTATGCGGTCTATGCCGAGAAGGAACTGGGAATTGAGCAAGCGTTCGATCAGAACCTTATCAAATATCACGAATACTATGGAAACATAGAAAGGAGAGAAAGATGAACGAAGCATTGGAAATCATCGAGCAGATGATCGAGGAGAATGACAAGACCAAGCAGGAGATTGTCACAAGTTACTATTCCACCAATCCTGCATCGGTGGCATGGGCAGGGTATCGCAAGAGCCTTGAAGATAGGTACAACAGAGCGTATGACAGAGGTATGGTTCTGTCCGAGGTCAAGGAAAGAATCGAGAAGGCTATGGGGGCGTCCGATGAAAGTAACTAACAAGATGAACCTTCCCACCGCTCTTGTACGGGCGGTGGAGAAACACGAACACAACAAGGCGAATTTTTCCGTCACCCAGTTGTTGAAAGGGTCTACCGAAATCGCCCTTGAAATGATGTACGCCGACAAACTGGAAATGGATGTATCAGATATGTTCAATATGCTCCTAGGAACGGCGGTGCATAAACTCCTTGAGGAGCAGGAAGTCGAAGGCGTGCTGAACGAGACGTACATGACCGCTCCCGTGTTCGCAGGGTTCACGGTGTCGGGAATCGCAGATGTAATCGACACGCTGAACAAGGTCATCATCGACTACAAGACTTGTTCCAGTTGGAAGTTGATTTTCAAGGACTTCGATGACTGGCGTGAGCAGATCAAGGGTTATCTGTATCTGTGGTACAGAATGACTGGGGAACTGTACCACGAAGGAAGAATCGTGGCGGTCATAAAGGACTTCTCGCAGACCGATGCCGAGAGGAAAGCGGACTATCCGCAGAAGCCGATTGTCTCCGTCCCGTTCACCTATACGGATGCCGAAATCTATGGGGTTGGCGAAAGGTGGGAAGAGAAAATCATTGAGGTATTGCAGAAACTGACCTCGCAGGACTGGGGCGAATGTTCTCCCGAAGAAAGGTGGGCGAAACCGCCCAAGTATGCTCTGATGAAGAAGGGCAGACAGACGGCGGTCAAATTGTATGATACCGAAGCGGAAGCCGAGGAAGCGAAGGGAGATGATCAGAACCTTTACATCGAGTTCCGCAAGGGCGAAGATACAAAGTGCGATAAGTATTGTGTTGTCGGCAAGTGCGGATTCTGTCCGTACAAGGGAGTATGACATGGCTACAAGTATCAGCGAATTTGTAAACGCAATGGTTGACGGGATGCCCGAGAATAAGACATTCTGTGCAAGAGAACTGGCAAGGGCGTTCAGAGCCTACCATTTGAAGGAAGTGGGAATCCCTCGCCTTCCGTATTCGGACACGATACAGAGGGTTCTGCGTGAGCGTAGAGCGGAAAGAGGGGATGTCCACTACTTCGATTATTCAAGGTCGGTATGGTGGAAGGCAGACCATGTTGCCACAAAGGAAGAAAGGGATGCTATCGGAAAATGAAATCCAAGGCATGAAGAATCTGATATCTGCGATTCTGCGTTCTGCCATGAGGGACGCAGATGCAGGATATCCACCCGAATGGCTAGAGATGTTCGTCCGCTCCGATTGGTGCGAAGAACTATGCGGAGCGGTCGGGATATCTTGGACGGCATACAAAAGAGATATTGCACAGAGGGTGCAGAGGTATATAGAACAAATCACCCTGCGAAGATTGCAGACATATAAACTGGTTGAAGTCTTGAAACAAGGCAAAGGAGAAGAGAATGAGTTGTGATTGCGTGCTGATAGGAAGACTGACAAAGGACTGTGAGAGCAAGACAACAAGGAACGGGAAACTGATTTACACATTTTCCGTAGCATCTAACAGAGGATTCGGAGACAAGCAGGAGACTGACTTCTTCGATTGCATGGCATTTCACCCGTTACTGGAGAAGCAGATGCCCCACCTTCTGAAAGGTTGCATGGTAAAGGTTGTCGGACACTTCCAGTCCCACAAGAGCGAGAACGATGTCATGCGGTGGACGATGATCGTGGACTCCCTTGAAATGCTATGGGGGAAAAAGAAAAGTGAAACCGCCGAAAAATCTGATATGGACTTTCCGTTCTAGACGGTGTACCATATAGGTGTGACTTTTCGGTTTCATCTATTATTTCCCTTCTGACCGCAGAACCCCTGCGGTCTTTTTTTATACATTTTTTCAAAAAAGTATTTACATTTATTTTGATATGTTGTACCTTGATATTGTCAGATATGACAAAGGAGATTTACATGGCATACGCAATCGTCAAGGTTTATCGTGGTTGGAAGGTTAAGAAATGGTTCTTGGAGAAGTTGAACAAAGAGAACAAAAAGACCCTTTGGGGCGGTTCTGTCTATGCGATTTTCAAGGAGACTGAAAACGCCGTACTTGCAATGGTTGCGGATTCCTTTGACTTCATCATTTCATGGATTCCCAATAGTTGTTTGGAAAGAGGTGGAAGCAGATGGGGCGAACCCGTTGAGACAGTTCTGCATGATAATAAAATCGAACGGGTGACAGTCGAAGAAGCCATAAAATTTTGGAAGAACGAGGATAAATAAGCAGGGGCGTTGCCCCATGCAAAGGAGTAATAGATGATCAGAACAAAAGACGGCAAAAAGCGGTTGCTGAAAGCAGAGGAAATCGAGTGCAGGGTCGGTCAGCAGACCAAGGACAAGAGCAAGTATTCAGTCCTTCTGTACAAGACGGCAAGAACGGACATGGACATTCTTGACGAGGTGTTCGGGGTTGACAACTGGCAAGTCGATTACTCGATGATAGGGCAGATGTTGTTCTGCACGATTTCGGTTTGGAGCGATGTCCGCAACTGTTGGATTCGCAAG